>JAABUN010000157.1_pt1 | contig 167968 bp, 145 predicted proteins | sample 5559311 | NCBI WGS metagenome assembly JAABUN01 (sample SAMN10711877, study PRJNA513370) | rock metagenome | isolation source: Antarctica rocks | place: Antarctica: Victoria Land, Siegfried Peak sud
TGCTCGGTGACGAACCGACCGGCCAGGCCGACATCGGTTTCGCGATCAGGCAGATCACCGATATCGCGCTGCGGGCGCTGTCGCCGGGAATCAACGACCCGACGACGGCGATGGTCTGCCTCGATCGGCTCGGTCAGCTCCTTGCCGCGGCGGGCCGGCGACCACCGGCGGCCACGGCGATTAAGGACGAGGCGGGACGTGGAGTCCTGATCCTCGGCGACCGGCCATCCTTCTCGACGCTGATCGAGACCGCGTTCGTGCAGGTCCGGCACTACGGTGCGGCGGACCCGCTCGTCATGGCGCACGCCATCGATACCCTTGCCGCAATCATCGCCGTCGTTCCCGCCACCACCCAGGAGCCACTCCGGCGGGAGGCCAGCCGCTACATCGCCACGGCCCGCCGAACCGTCGCTCGCGAGGATCAACCCATCATCGACGCCGCCGCGGACCGAATCGGTCTCGAATGGCGATAGCGCCGTGTCCTGATGGCCGATACCTTCAGTCACCCACCCGTTGCCAGTCGCCGGCGACGGCTTCCATGTAGACCAGGTCGACCAGTTCCTGCCCGACGGCGCTGCACGCCCGGCGCCGGCCGAACTCGCGGAAGCCGGCCTTCCGGTATGCCCCCCGCCCGGCCAGGTTGTCGGCGTAGACGGTCAGCATGACGTTGCTCAGACCGAAGTGCTCGAAGGCATAGGACAGCAGCAGGCGGCTCGCTTCGGTACCGTAGCCCCGTCCCCGGGCGTCGGCCTCGCCGATCAGGATGCCGAAGGTCGCCCGGCGGTGGCGTGGCTCGATCTGGAACAGGTAGACCAGCCCGACCGGCCGGAGCGTGCCAAGCTCGTGGATGGTGAACCAGACCGCGTCGGGCGCGGCCGACCGGGCCTCGAACATCGCCGTCACCTGATCCAGCGTCACCGGCCACGACAGGCCGAGTGTCCGGCTGGTCTCCCGGTCGTTCGCCCAGCGGTGGTAGTCGGAAAGCCTGGTCCGATCGAGCGGCCCCAGCCCGACGAGCTCGCCGGTCAGCGTGATGACGGGCGGGTGATCGGCCGGCAGGACCGCCGAACCGTCGCTGTTGTCCATACCCAAAATGGCTCCCCGCCTTCAGAAGAGCGTCCCGTCACCAGCGTGGTATCGAACGGCGCATATCGTCTCATACGAAATAGGCCCACGTTTGCTTCTCGCCCGCGTGGCCAACTGGTCGAACAGCTCTCGGATGCCTGTTCGCGACGTACAGCGCCGGTCCTGAGCCAGGCCGTTCACGGCCGGTGGCAAACGCCGAACCCGCGTTCATCCGTTCTACCGTTCGAGAGACAACCGCGCTACCCGAAGAAGGTCTGCCAGAGCAGCACGATGTTGAGCGCGATGATCACCGACGCCACGGCCGTCGCCACGATCGTCGTCGCCCGCCGGTTCGTCAGCGCGCCCATGAGGCGACGGTTGGCGGTGAAGATGATCAGGGGGACCAGCGCGAAGGGGATGCCGAAGGACAGGATGACCTGGCTGATCACCAGCGTCCGGACCGGATCGACGCCGATGTAGATGATGATCAGCGCCGGCAGCATCGTGACCAGCCGCCGGACCCAGAGCGGGATCTGCCAGCCGAGGAAGCCCCGCATGATGACCTGACCGGCCATCGTCCCGACCGTCGACGAGGACAGGCCGGAGGCGATCAGGGCAATGGCGAAGAAGCCGCTGGCCGCGCCGCCGAGGAGCGGCGTCAGGGTCCGGTAGGCCTCGGTGATGACGTCCTCACCCAGGACCGTGCTCCCGCCGCTGCCGGCCCAGAACGCGGCCGCGGCGGTCAGCAGCATCGCCGCGTTGATCAGCCCGGCCAGCGTCATCGCGACGCCGATGTCGACCAGCTCGAAGCGGAAGATCCGCTTGCGGTCCTGGTCGTTGCGGGCCGAGACACGGTGCTGGGTGAGGGCGGAGTGCAGATAGATCACATGCGGCATGACCGTCGCGCCGAGCATTCCGGTCGCGAGGACGAGGCTGCCGGTGCCGTCGAAGCGCGGGTTGACCAGTGCCGCGCCGGTCGCGCCGAGGTCGGGCCGGCCGAGGACGAGCTGGACGAGGTAGCAGACGCCGATCACGCCGATGAAGCCGGTGATCACGGCCTCCAGCGGCCGCACCCCCCGCCGCTGCAGGAGCAGGATCGCGAAGGTGATCCCGCCGGTCAGCAGCCCGGCCTCGAACAGCGGGATACCGAACAGCAGGTACAGCCCAAGGGCGGCTCCAAGGAATTCGGCCAGGTCGGTCGCCATCGCGACGACCTCGGCGATCACCCAGAGGGCGATCGAGACCGGCCGCGGGAAGCGCTCCCGGATCACCTCCGGCAGGTTCCGGCCGGACGCGATCCCGAGCTTGGCCGACATCGCCTGGATCAGCATCGCCATCAGGTTGGAGGCGACGATCACCCAGATCAGCAGATAGCCGTACTCGGCGCCGGCGGTGATGTTGGTCGCGAAGTTGCCGGGGTCCATGTAGGCGATCGCGGCGACGAAGGCCGGACCCATGAAGGGGAGCACCCGGAGGATGCCCGACCGTCCGCTTCGTCCGGAGAGCACATCCGCGCCCGCCGTCGCCGTGGCGTCGGCATGGCTGCCCCGGATGGTCTCTCCGGCGTACTGTCGCTCCTGTCCGGGTGCTGTCGGAGTGGCCGCCGCCGTGTCGGTCGCGGCGACGGGCTGCTTGCGCTGATCGATCACACTGCTCGTCCCCGGGACTGTCTCGATCGAAGGTTCCGTGCCGGACTCGCGTGTGAGAGCAGCCAGAGAACCCTGGCTGTCGCCTGAGCAGATGGTTTAGGCAAGGCTAACACACATCCTGCCAGGACCGCGATCCGCTCGTTCCTTCCTCGGAAGCAGCATCGCGGGCGATTCGAGCGACCGGCCGGTGCCGACCGATTCTCAGCCAGCGAGCGGCGTCGCGACCAGGTCCGGGGTCGCCGCTCCGACCGGTGTCGTGGCGTCGGCCGGCACGATGACAGGAGTTGCCGCCGGCGCGTCGACGCCGGCCCCAGGTGTTCCGCCGGCGGTCCCCAGGCCGAGGGTCTGACCGACCGTGACCGACTCGGCCGGAGCGACGATGGCCGGGACCTGGCCGTACAGGTCCCAGGTCGTCCGGCTGGAGTACTCGCCGGCGGTGATTTCAAGGGAGCAGGGCAGCCCGGAGGCGTCGATGCTGACGACCCGGGTCGAGTCACCGGTCTCGCCGGTGTCCACCCAGCGGAAGGCTGTGCACGGCCGGCCACCGACGTCGATCGTCCCGGCGGCCGTCAGTTCCCGCTCGCGGGTGTCGGGCTGGAGATCGGCGAGCGGCGCGCGGTAGGCGGCCGCTTCGCCGCCGGCGAAGGCCGACAGGAACTGTCCGATGGTGCTGTCCGGCGAGATGAAGGCCGGATCGAGGTTGACCCAGGTCGTCGCGTCGAGGTCCGGCCGGATCGCGATCTGCGTGAAGCGGCCCCGGGCGTAGACCCGGCCCCCGACGGCCGAGAACTCGGAGTTCGCGCCGCCGCTGGACTCGAGGTAGTGGCGCTGGTCCGGCAGGACGATCTCGTCGACGACGGCCTCCCAGGTGGCGGTCGGGTCGGGCGGCGGTGCGGCCGCGTTCGGCGTGGTTGGCAGCGGGACGAGCGCCAGGTCGCCACTCCCCTGCACCGTTGTCGCCCGGTAGCTCGCGACCGACAGCCACGAGGCGTTGATCCGGTCAGCCAGCTCGCCGACGAGCCGGGGCGCGGCCGTCCCGACGGTCGTCCCCGGAACGGCGGTGGCGGTCGGCGCCGCCTCGTCGTCCCCACTGCCGATCGAGCAGCCGGAGAGGACCAGCACGAGAACGAGCAGGACGGGAACCAGCCGGGTCATCGACCGGCGACCGGAAAGGATCAGCTGGGGCGACCCGGGCTGAATGTCCTCCATCAGGGCACTGTCTCTCATGGTTGACGTGGCGGACACGGGCGGATCGGGACGCCCGGACCCAGTGGTATGACGGCCGGGAAGACGACCGCCGGCAAAGGGTAGCAGCGATGCGCCCACCGGTCTGGCAACGATGCCGTGATCTGTCGGAAAAATGAGAGCGGGAGACAGATGGTCGGCGCGCCCCCCTCAGAACGGCAGCCATCTGTCTCCACACATGCTCTAACGCGCCCGTCACCAGATGGTTTCGCTGTTCGGCACAATCCAGTCCTGGTTCCCTGCGCCGGACGATCGTTTCCCGCCCCGAGTCCCTACCGATCCGCCCGAGAGGCGCGGGTAACCGCCACCTCGATCTCCCCGGAACTCCGCTGGACGATGACCTCGTCGGTCATCGTGACGCTTTCTCGCCCTGGTGGCGACCCGGCGTCGGAGCCAGACGCCAGAGAGCCAGGCAGAGAGCATGCCGGGTGGGCCATCGGGGACTCGGGACGGCGACGGCGACGGCGACGGCGACGTTCCGAAAAATGAAGCGGGCCCGGTTTGGTGGAGGGGGGGTTCCACCATTCCGGGCCCTTCTGGACTCGTGACCGGCGACTGTGGCTGGCAATCGCCGATCGGAATCGCGTCGCGCTGGCTGGCCACGACGCATTCATTGTCCGCACTTCATGGATGCACTGACTGGACCACGAACGTGGCGTTCGTCAGCGGTTTCGGCCAGATGTGCCTGTCGCCCGAGGGCTCCGATCCATCTGACCACCTCCGGCCGGCGACCCATGTCGCCGACTGAAGGTCCGAGGCTGACCGGCGGGTTGGGAGGAGGGGATCCAACACCGTTATCCGCACTCGTGATCCAATGATACTGACTCACAGTCACCAGAACCGGTGCGAACGGATACCTTTTCCGGCCCGTTCGCGCCGGACGGAAGCGGATATTGCCTGCCAACACGACGAGCGGTGCGCTCCAGTCAAGGCTTGGCAAGTTGCAGACGCGCCACGACGGTGATTCGACCGGTTCGACGGACCCGAACCAGACCGGGCGACAGCGATCGGAACACCGGCGCGGGGACAACCGCCGTCATCCAGTTCGATGGATAGGGCACAATGATGACGACATCCAGCGATCCGGCCGTCAGACCGGCCGGATGGTCCCGTCCGGCCGCTTCGCCGGACCGGGGACCGCGAACACAGAGGTTTGGCATGGTCTCAGTACTACTTGTCGACGACCATCCGGTCGTCATCGAAGGGCTCCGCAAGCTCCTCGCGACCACCGAGGACATCAAGGTCACCGGCGAGGCCCACGACGCCGCCGGCGCGATCGAGCAGGCCCGCGCACTCCGGCCGGACGTGATCCTGCTCGACCTGCGGATGCCCGGCGCCAGCGGCGTTCAGGCGATCCGTCGGCTCCGCGAGCAGGAGTGGCCCGGCGCCGTGCTGATCCTGACCTCCTACGGCGACCAGGCCTACGTCCGGCAGGCGATCGAGGCCGGCGCCGACGGCTACCTGCTCAAGAACGCCCCGACCGAGGACCTGATCGCCGCGATCCGGGCCGTCGCCCGGGGTCGGCGCCAGATCAGCCCGGAGCTGCTGGACGGCATCCTCGCCCAGTTCAGCGGCCTGGCCCGGGAGGCCACCCGGCGGGATGCCGACCTGAGCGACGACGACCGCGAGATCCTCCGGCAGGCCAGCCAGGGCTCGACCAACCGCGAGATCGGCGTCGCGACCGGCCGCAGCGAGATCGCGATCAAGAAGCGGCTGCAGGTCATCTTCCAGAAGCTGGGCGCCGTCGACCGGGCCCACGCAGTCGCCGAGTCGATCCGGCGTGGGCTCATCTAGCCCTGCATGCAGAGCCAGCAACCCATCCCCGGCGTACATCGATTCATTGACCAGATGTTGCCCTCGGTCGGCGGCTGGCTGGCCCGCGCCGGGCGGGTCAGCCAGCCGTGAGACGCTGGAGATCGATCCCTCTTGCACTTGACGGCACCTCCGCTCGGCCGCGAATGGGCAACCGGAGACGACCTCCCGCCCGCCCGGTCGCTGCGAGCGATCGAGCCGACCGTCCCCAACGCCGGCTCCCACGATCGTCTCCTGTTCATCGACAACCTCCGGACGATGCTGACGATGCTCGTCGTCCTGCATCACCTCGCTGTGACCTACACCTGGTCCGTCGGCTGGTACTACCACGAGCCGCTGGGCGAGGGTGCGGCCTTCCACGTCCTCTCGGTCTTCATCAGGCTGACCCAGGCGTTCTTCATGGGCGCGTTCTTCCTGATCGCCGCCTATTTCATCCCCGGCTCCTACGAGCGCCGGGGCGCCCTCTCGTTCATCGACGAGCGCATCCTCCGGCTGGTGATCCCGCTGCTGATCTACCGCTTCGGCATCGCGCCGGCGATCTCAGTCTCGGTCGGCTGGTTCGCCTATGACCGGCGGCCGAGCGTCGCCGCCTACTGGGACAGCGAGCGCTCCGGACCGCTCTGGTTCCTCGAGCTCCTGCTCGTCCTCACCGCCGGCTGGCTGCTCTGGCAGCGCGTCTGGCCGGCCCGCATGGTGGCGGTCCCGCCGTCATCGGCTCCGCCCACCCGGCGAGGCGTCGTGACATTCGCGCTGCTGCTCGGGCTGGCGACCTGGCTGTTCCGGATCTGGCTGCCGGTCTACTCCTACATCGGATGGGTCGACTTCCCGACGCCGGCATTCCTGCCGCAGTACGTCGCCCTGTTCGTCGTCGGCCTCGTTGCCTCGCGCCGGAACTGGTTCACGACGATCCCCTCATGGACGGGGAAGGCCGGTCTGGTCGCCATCGTCGGCGTCTCCTGCACCCTCCTCCCATTGAGCATGGTCGGACCGGCAACGGCCTGGACCGGCAACGGGACGCCGCAGGCGCTCGCCTTCTCGCTCTGGGAGGCGGTCTTCTGCGTCGGCACCTGCCTGGCGCTCCTGACGTTCTTCCGGAGCCGGTGCGACTGGCAGGGGCCGCGGCTGCGGTGGCTGTCACGGGAGAACTACGCGGTCTACATCATCCACGCCCCGGTCATCGTCTTCATCGCCCTCGCCCTGATGCCACTCGACCTCCCGACACTGGCGAAGTTCGTGCTGTCGGTCGCAGTGGGCATCCCACTCTGCTACCTCGTCGCCTGGTCCCTGCGCCGGATCCCGATCGTCGCCCGGGTGCTGTAGCTCCCCGGTGCCCGGTGGCGAAACCCGACCCGGCTCGACAGGGTGGCGGAAACCGGCCGAATAGGGGTAGAATCGCTCGTTGCGATGAGCCAGTGAGCCGGACCAGCAGGTGCTGGTCTGCCCTGCTGGCAGACCAGCACCACGAATTGTGAGGCAACCATGGCAAAGGCCAAGAAGGGCGACCGGATCGTCGTCAAGCTGCGATCTACCGAGAGTTCGCACTTCTACACCACCGAGAAGAACAAGCGCAGCGACCCGGCCCGCCTCGAGCTGATGAAGTACGACCCGACGATCCGACGCCATGTGCTCTTCCGCGAGACGCGGTGACACCGGCACGCTGTCGCATCCCGTCTCACGTGGGATGAAGGTTGAAACAACGAACGAGGAGTAGACAGACTGATGGCTGACTCAACGCAGACAAGCGAGCAGGCCCGCCCGTCCGGCGAGCAGGGTGCCCGCTCCCGGTTCGGCGCCGGTGCCCAGCGTTCCGCCCCTGGAGACCGTGGTGGCGATCGGCCCGGTGGTGGCGATCGGCCCGGTGGTGGCGATCGGCCCGGTGGTGGCGATCGGCCCGGTGGTGGCGATCGGCCCGGTGGTGGTGGCGGTTACCGCGGCGGCGATCGTCCGGGTGGGGACCGCCCCGGTGGGGACCGCCCCGGTGGCGACGACCGTGGGGACCGCCCCGGCGGCGGCGACCGCCCGGAGCGCGGTGATCGCCGCGGCGGCCGTGGCGGTGGCTTCGGTGGGCGTGGACGTGGACGCAAGGAGCCCATCTTCGCTCCCGGCGAGACCGTGGACTACAAGGACATCCAGCGTCTGCGCCGTTGCCTCGATGAGCGCGGCAAGATCTCCAACCGGCGCAAGACCAACTGCAAGGCCGGTGAGCAGCGCGCCCTAACCGTGGCGGTCAAGCGCGCCCGGCATATGGCCCTGCTGCCGTTCGTCTCCGACGGCCGCCGCTGACCGACCGTCGGTCCGGATCGTCGCGTCTCGATGACCTGGCCCGACGCTCGACCGGTCGAACACCCGGCCCCTCAGCGCCCCTCCCCGATCCTGGGGAAGGGGCGTTGACCGTCCCCGGAATACTGGATGCGGAATGCGGACCCCGCACGCCCGGTTGCCGCTGTAACCTGAGGTGCCGGCCGGTACGACCCGGCCCACGAGCGAGGAGGGCGCCACGACAACAACCGGAGCGGACTCCACGGTCGTGACACCGCCGCCCTCCTACCGTGATGTCCTCGCCAGTCGCGACTTCCGCCGGCTCTGGGGCGCGACGATCTTCGCCAACCTCGGCGAGTCGATCGCCCAGGTCGCCCTGCCGCTGCTCGTCTTCGCCGTGACCGAGTCGCTGTCCCTGCTCGGGCTCGTCGCCGCCCTCTCGATGCTGCCCAAGGTCATCCTCGCCCCGTTCGCCGGCGTCCTCGCCGATCGCGTCAACCGCCGTCTGATCATCCTGACCTGCGACCTCGGCCGGATGGTCGCGGTCGTCTTCCTCCCGTTCGCCGGAACGACCTGGCAGATCACCGTGATCGCCGTCGTCATCGCGACCTTCACCGCTCTGGCGAAGCCGTCCGAGATGGCCGCCGTCCCGATGGTCGCAACCAAGCACCTGCTCGTCCGGGCGCTGTCCCTGATCCAGATCACCGGGGCGGCGATCCGTGTGATCGGGCCGACGATCGGGGCGGCCCTGGTCACGGTCCTCGGCGCCGGCCCGACCTTCTTCGCCCAGGCGCTCTGCTTCGTCGCCTCGTCAGTCCTCATCTTCGGGCTGCGGCTGCCGAACGTGGCGCGGAGGGCGGGAGCCGCGGCGGGTCACCCACGGATGCGGGGGGAACTGACGGTCGGCTTCCGGGTGATGTGGCGCCACCGGGCCATCCGGGCCATCGTCGGCGCGGAGATGGTCTGGGGCGGCGCCGGTACCCTGTTGGCGATCGGCCTACTGGCCTACACCAAGATCACGCTCGATCTGGGTAACCGGGCCAACACCGTCTTCGCCCTGCTGATCGCCGCCTTCGCCGCCGGGACCGTCGCCGGTGGCCTGCTCGCCAGCCGGGTCGAGACCCGCCTGGGCCGCTCGTTCATGCTCGGCTTCGGCTACTTCGCGCCGCTGCTCCTGATCGCCGTCTTCTTCGTCCCCCCGCTGCCGATCGTCTTCCTCGCCCTGTTCCTGTTCGGCCTCTCGGACAGCTGGCTGGTGATCGCCTCCCAGCAACTGATCGTCGAGCGCATCGCGGACGCCGAACGTGGTCGCTTCTACGCCGTCTGGACCGCCCTGATCACGCTCGCCTGGGCCGGCTGGAACGGGCTGATCGGGCCGTTGACCGACCGGCTCGGCGCCCCGGTGGTCTTCCTAATCGTCGGTCTGGCCAGTGGGCTCGGCTGCCCACTGGTCCTGCTGCTGACCGGCACGATCCGGGAACTGCTGACGACCGACCAGCCATCCGGGCGACGCGGACCGGTCGAGTCGTCCGTCTCGACCGGCTGATTGGACCGGCGCTGTGGCCTTCGACCATAGGAGATCGCGGGGGAGCATGACCAACCAGGCACTGACCGCCCCCGGCGAACGGCCAGCGACCAACGCCGAGCTGTTCGCCAACCGCGACTTCCGCCGCCTCTGGGTCGCGATCAGCGCGGCCAGCCTCGGCGACTCGATCGCCCAAGTCGCGCTGCCCCTGCTCGTCTACGCCCTGACCGGGTCGGAGGCGCTGGTCGGCCTCGTCTTCGCGATCGCCGTCCTACCCGACGTCGTCCTTGCCCCGATCTCGGGCATCCTCGCCGACCGGCTCGACCGTCGCCGGATCATCCTCAGCGCCGACCTCGGCCGGATGATCGCCGTCTGCTTCCTCCCGTTCGCCGGCGCGGTCTGGCAGATCGTCACGATCGCCGTCGTCGTCTCTTCGTTCACCGCCCTGTCCCGCCCGGCCGAGCTGGCGGCCGTCCCGATGGTCGCTGGCGAGCGGCTCAACCTCCGGGCCGTCTCCCTGACGATGGTCAGCGGCGCCGCCATCCGGGTGATCGGGCCGACGATCGGCGGCGTTCTCGTCGCGACGGCCGGCCCCGGTCCGACCTTCTTCGCCCAGGCGCTCTGCTTCGTCGTCTCGGCCGTCATGATCTATGGGCTCCGCCTGCCCGAGCGTCGTCCCGAGCTGACCGAGAGCACGACGTCAGCGACTGGCCGGGCGAGTGCCATTACCTTCGGGCTGCGGGTGCTCTGGCGGCAGCGCGCAATCCGGGCGATCGTCGGTGCCGAGATGGTCTGGGCCGGCGCCGGGACGCTCCTCGCGATCGGCCTCGTCGCCTACACCCAGGACACGCTCGACCTTGGCGATAGCGCCGGGACGATCTTCGGCCTGCTGATCGCCGCCTTCAGCGGCGGGGCGATGGTCGGGGGGCTGCTGGCCGGCCGGATCGAGGCCCGCCTCGGCCGGTCGTTCATGCTCGGCTTCGGCTACTTCGCGCCGCTGCTCCTGATCGCCGTCTTCTTCGTCCCACCGCTGCCGCTGGTCTTCGCCGCGCTGTTCCTGTTCGGCCTGTCCGACAGCTGGCTGGTCGCCGCGACCAACCAGCTGATCGTCGAGCGAATCATCGACGCCGAGCGGGGCCGGTTCTACGCCGTCTGGACGGCAATTATCAGCCTCGCCTTCGCCGCCTGGAACGGGCTGCTCGGCCCACTGACCGAGTTCGCGGGCGCGCCGGTCGTCTTCCTCGTCGTCGGGCTGGTCTGCGGGCTCGGCTGCCCGCTGGTCCTGCTGCTGACCGGGACGATCCGGGAACTGCTCCATAGCGAGCGCCGCTCGGCCGTCCTTGACGGCGGCGACCTCCCGGCTACCCCCGTCTGACCCACTCCCGTCAGCTGCGTACCGGAGGTGGACGTCTCGCGCCAGCTCGGCCAGGTGCCGCCGGAGTTCGGGCGGGGCGATCACCTCGACCTCCAGGCCGAACCGCAGCAACTCCATCGCCGCCTGGCGGAGCCCCTCGGTCGGCAACCGCGCCGTCACCCAGCCATCACCCTCCGGTGGGGCCTGCGAGCTTCGGACAGCCTGCGTCCGGTAGCTGTCGAGGAAGAACGACAGCAGGCGCTGCCCGGTCGGCGACAGTCGGATCGTCGCCTCGCCGGGGTACATTCGGGCGTTGAATGCCTCCGACCACGTCCGCCAGAACGCGACGAGGTCGAAGTCCGGTGGCCGCTCGAACCGGGTCGAGAGCAGTGTGGCCGAGATGATCCGTGCGACCCGGTAGGTCCGTGGCGTGCCGTCGACCGCCGCGACCGCGTACCAGACGCCGCCCTTGAGCACGAGCCCGAGCGGCGCGACCGTCCGGTCGACCTTTCCGGCCCAGCGCTGATACCGCCACGAGAGCTCGCGCTGCTGCCAGACCGCCTCGGCGACCAGCGGCAGGAACGCCAGATCGTCCTCGTCGTGATACCAGCCGGGCGCGTCGAGATGGAACCGCGTCCGGACCCGCTCGGCCCGGTCCCGCAACGCCTCGGGCAGCGATGCCAGCAGCTTGAGCTGGGTCGTCGCCATCGCCTCGCTCAGGCCGAGGTCGGCGGCGATGTCCGGCGACCCGGCCAGGAACAGCGTGTCGGCCTCGTCCGGCGTCAGGCCGGTCAGCCGCGTCCGGTAACCGTCGAGCAGCCGAAAACCACCGTCCGGACCCCGGTCCGCCACGACCGGGATGCCGGACAGGCTGAGGGAATCGATGTCGCGGTAGATGGTACGGACCGAGACCTCGAGTTCGGCCGCCAGCTCGGGACCGGTGAGCCGCCCCCGGTTCTGAAGGAGCAGGACGATCGACAGCAACCGGCTCGCCCGCATCCGCCACTCCTCACGTCATGTCGTGGACATCCGGCCTGTTCCTGACACATTCTGACAGGTACGGCCCGTATGCTGGGACCGGCCCGAGTCTCGGGGTACGACGGTCGGACCGTTACAGGGAGCCAGCAATGAGTCAGCACGAATCGACGAGCGCGTTCACGGTCGCAAAGTGGGAGGAGAACCCATACCGGGAGATCGAGGGGTCGGCGAAGCTGGTGCTGGCCGAGGTCGAGCAGACCTACACCGGCAGCCTGACGGGCCAGGGCGAGATCCGCTACCTGATGCTCTACCCCATCGAGGGAATCATCACGACCTTCACCGGCCTGGAGTACTTCACCGGTACGCTCGACGGCCACGACGGGAGCTTCGGTATCCGCTGGAACGGCGAGGACGACGGCACCGCCGCCCGTGGGCGCGGAACCGTCGTCGACGGGTCGGGGACCGGCGCCCTCGCCGGTCTGAGCGGCGAGGCTTCGTACGAGGCGACCCGCAGCGGCGACGTCGCCTTCGCGCTGCGCTACGAGCTCGGCTGACGGCGCTCCATCCGACCGGAACGCCCTACGCGTTGCCAGCCAGCCGCTCGTTGTGCCGGACGACGGCATCGGACAGCGTCAGCAGCGTCGGGACGATCACCGCGCCGTTACCCTCGGTATGGCGGTGGTAGCGGTCGACGAGGGCGGCCCGCATCCCGACGGCGATCGCGCCGATCACATCCGACTTCGGCTGGTCGCCGATGTGGATCGCGTCCTCGGCCGCGACCTGGATCGCCGGGTGCTCGAGGGCGGCGTGAAAGGTCCGGGGGTCCGGCTTCTCCCAGCCGACGAGGGCCGAGGTGATGATCGCCTCCATCTCGTGGGCGAAGGCCAGCCGGGTGCAGAGCTCCGTCACATCGGCGTCGGCGTTGGAGATGATCGCCCGTTTGACTCCGGCTTCCCGCAGCCGGACCAGCGCCGGGACGACGTCCTCGAACGGGCGGTAGGCGCCGCCGAACGCGTGGGCGTCGAACTCGCCCCGGTAGACGTGGAACAGCCGCTCCAGCGCCTCGGCTTCCGGAACAATGCCGGCGGCGGCCAGCCAGCGGCGGAGGTGCTCCAGCCGGAAGACGTGTTGCTCCTCCGGCGAGCGGTCCCGGATCGGCCAGCGACCGTTCTCGATCGTGAAGTAGTCCTCGCCCGTGATATCCGCCCACATCAGGGCGTCGGAATCGGCTTCGATGCCGACCCGTCCCAATGCCCCATGGAGCCGTTCCCAGCGGCGGGGCCGGAGTTCTATCAGGGTGTCGTAGAGATCGAAGGTCACCAGGCGGATCGGCCGCGGACCGAGGTCGTCGAGGGTGATTGGGCGGATGGTCTCGAATGTCGCGGACATCGCGTTGAATACTCCATTGCGAACTGGCCAGACGAATCGGTGGGGAGCGTCGCACTCGTCTCAGGGAAAGGCGCCACCGACAGAGACTATCTCAGTGAGGGCCTCTGAGGAGCGTCGATTCATCGAGATCGTGAACGCGTCCGGAAGACGCGCCGGAGCTCGATCCGCAGACCCGGCAGAACGTCGCCACCGTCCAGCGTGTCGCCATCTCGCAGGACGACGATCGGTTGCCTCGGCTGGTAGACGGCTACCGTTCGCAAGACGGGGTCGATCGCCCAGCCGAGCAGGGTTCCGGCCTCGATATAGGTCCGCATCTTCTGATCCAGTTCCGCCGCGCTATCGCCCAGCGACCGGACTTCGACCGCGAGATCCGGAGCACCCTCGAATGGGTAGTCGAGATCCTCATCGGACGGGATTCGCTCTTCGCGGACGAACGCGGCATCGGGCAGAAAGAGGGTGTCCGGATTACGGTACAACCGGAAGCTCGCATCGGCCCCGAAGGCGCTGCCCGACTGATGTTCATCAACGTAGTTCCAGACGAGAGCAGCGATGTTGAGCGCAATCGCGGAATGGTCTGGCGCGGCAGCCACCTCTCGGGACATTCCTTCATATAACTCGTAGTCGTCCGGAAGACCGATCAGATCCTCGGCGGTCAGCGGTCTTGTCTGGGCCATGTCGCTATCCCTCGATGAACGTGCATCGTTCTGATACCCATAGTGTACGGTGCGATCGCCTGACGACGACACAGTGGATTTCCCTCCCCGAGGACAGTAAGAATGAGCGAATCGACGCCAGATCGGTGGCTGGCAGGCGCGGATGGATAGCAAGTCCGGCGCGTTCGGATACGTCCGGTGCGGACAACGGCGACGACAATGAGAGGATATGATTCAATCCATCCAGATCGGCACTGACCCTGAACGGCGACGTCGCCGTGCTCTCCCGGCAACTGTGCCCGAGGTGACGAGCGCCCCATGACAGGAACCTGGTCGCTAAGGACCCGCTTCGTCCTCGTTACGATCGTCTCGATCCTGCCGATCCTCGGGGTCGTCTCCTATATCGTCTACCAGAGTCTTCAGAATAACCTCGAGCAGTTGATCGACACCGAGACCTTCATCAGCGACTCCGTCTCCCAAGGGCTGGAGAACACGCTGGAGGACAACATCTCGGTCCTCGAGGACGTCGCGACGAACGACTGGATCCGCGCAACGGCGGCCGAGACGAACGGCACCGTCCCGGACCCGATGGCCGCCGGGCAGAACCAGATCCAGGCCACCCAGGTCTTCCAGGACGTCCAGACCTACCGGCGGAACATCACCGCGCTGTTCATGACCGATCAGCTCGGCAACGTCATCCTCTGGAAGGGCAACCCGCAGGAAGGCGACTTCCTTCCCCAGGTCTCGGAGACGATCTCGCGGACCGGGACGACCGGCGCCGCGGCGATCTCCGGCTCCCTGACGAGCCCGATCGACAGTAGTGCCGGGTTCATCGCCCTCACCTACCCCGTCTTCGGGCCGGATCAGACCAGCGGCGAGATCAGTGGCGTGGCCGGGGCGATCCTTTCCGTCGACCGGCTCCGTCAGACGTTCACGCCCTTCGCCCGCGGCAACACCATCATCATGGTCGTCGCCGACCGGCAGATCATCACGACCAGCGCCCCGGACGCCGAGCGGAGCTCCTTCCTCAACGCCTTCCTCAACGCCGACGGGACCACCGGGCAGGTCTTCGACTACGTGGGCGTCGGCGAGATCGACCGGGTCGCCGTCTCGACGACGGTCGATATCGGCGACTCCGCCGCCTGGACGGTCGTCGTCAGCAACCCCACGCCGACCACCTACGGCCCCACCCGGGAGGTCCTGCAACGCGGAATCGCGGCGACGGCCCTGGCGGTGCTGCTGACGGTCCTGCTGACCTTCGTCCTGGCCAGCCGGACGGCCCGGCCGCTCGACCGGCTCACCCAGCACGTCACCTCGATGTCGGCCGGTGACTTCCCGACCCGCGACCAGGTGCCGGTCGATTCACACGGTGGGCGAGAAGTCCGTCAGCTCGGCCTGGCCTTCCGCGAGATGGCCCGGCGCCTTGCCAGTCAGGTCGATGAACTGGCGTCCTCTAACCAGTTGCGCGAGGAGCAGGCCGACCGGCTCCGCGATCTCAACCGGCGCAACATTCGCGCTCAGGAAGAGGAGCGCCGCCGGATCGCGGGCGACATCCACGACGCCGTCTCACCGCTGATCACCGGGGCGCTCTACCAGACGCGAGCGCTCCTGCTCGACACGTCGGCGCCCGACCCCGAACGCCAGCGGACCGGCTTCGAGGACATCGGCAACCTCCTGACCAGCGCCAGCGACGAGCTCCATGGCGTCATCTTCGACCTCCGCCCACCGGACCTCGATGACCTCGGCGTCGTGGCCGCGATCGAGCGGTACATCGCCAACTTCAGCCGCGGGGGGATGGGCACCCCGAACATCACCGTCGTCGGGCAGGAGCCGCCCGACCTCACGCCGGAGATCCGGGTCACGGTCTACCGGATCGTCCAGGAAGCGCTGCACAACGTCGTCCGTCACTCCGGAGCCAACGAGGCGGTCGTCGCCCTTGAGAGCTTCGACGGCCAGTTCCAGGTGATGATTCGGGACAACGGCGCCGGCTTCGACCCGGAGCAGGCCAAGCGGCCGACGTCGCTCGGGCTGCTGAGCATGCGGGAGCGGGCCTCGGCGATCGGCGCCACCCTCCACATCGAGTCGACTCCGGGCCTGGGAACCGCGGTTATCCTCGACCGGCGCCTTGCCACTCCGGCCGCGACCGGGCGCCGTGCCCAGCGACGACTCCGTCCGCTCCGGACGGAACTCCCCCAGCGGCCGTCCGGCACCGCGATCCCACCAGACCGCCGCGCCATCGAAGCCGATGTCCGGCGGATCCACGGCGGCGAACTGGCCCCGACCGGTACCGAGGGAAAACAACCAGCCGAAGTCTCCCCGCTGGCCGCCCGGCTGGCCGGACGACTTGGCTTCGGCAAGTAGCCCGAAAAGCGATCAGAAGTTCAGCGAGACCGTCGCCGGCAGCCGCGGGCATCGTGTAACGAGATCATCGAGGGCTAGCTGGAAGCCCGGCGCCTGGGTGACCGGAATCAGGTAGACGACTTCACAGCCAGTTCCCGGCAAACTGGTCAGTCGGGCCGAGCCCTCAGACCCGAAGCCGCCCGAGTAGACATCGATGCGCTCGCCGTCGCTGGCGGCCGGCAGCTGGGTGGCGCCCGCCGACGCGTCGATGAAGCGCGCCTCGCCATCCAGCGTCAACCGGTAGGTCGAGACGTCGAGTCGCTCGAAGTTCGCATCGTTTGGGCCGGACAGGACGAGCGCGACCGCTGGCGTTCCCGTGGCGTGCAGGGTACGGATCGCCGCGACGACCTCCGGAGTGTGCGACTGCGACGCCAGCGGCGTAACCTGGTCGGCCTCCCGGGCCTCGACGGCGACCATGACCACGACGACCAGCGCGAGGGCGATCCGGATCAGGCTGCGGAAGCTGGAGAGCTGGCTGTTGGCTGGGCCATTGTCATCGCGCAGCAGACGCAGGATCAGATTGGGCAGGTGGACGATCAACACACCGGTCAGCCAGACCACGCCCAGCGCTGCGACGATCAGGAGAAACGGGCTGGCGAAGACCAGCCGCCCGAGGTGGACCTGCGACGTCGCCAGCAGCGGCAACGTCAACCCCGCCAGACCGACGATCAGGAAGCGGGATTCGACGGACCGGCCGAGCTGGCCGAGGAGCAACACCGCGCCGACCACGGCGGCCGGAACCAGCAGGCTGCTGTAGAGCCGACCGTGTGGATTCCAGTAATCGGTCAAAGGTGGGCGGGTGCCGCGGTTCGCCAGCAGGTCGAGGAGCGCGGTCGTGTTCGACCGGACCAGCGTCCAGACCTGATCGCCGGTATCGCCGGTGACCGACTCGGGCGGCAGGAAACTTCGGAACGAGCCGGGATACGCGATGAACGAGACGAGCTGCTCGCCGCCCGCGTTGTAGTACGACGAGAGCGCCTGCCGAAGATCCCAGGTCGCCGCGGACGTGCCCTGGCCGAAGCCGAGCATCAGGGTCAGGAAGACCGGCAGCGTCACCAGCGTCACGGCCAGCGCCGGGAGCAGCCAGCCCCGGTTGTCGCGCTGGGCGATGAGTTCGACCACGAGCAGGGCCAGGGCGATCACCCAGAACAGGCGGATCGGGGAGTAGGCGTAGGTGCCGATGAGCAGCATGACCTGCAGGCCCAAAAGCGCCATCGTCCTCCCGGCGACCGATCTCCCGTCGACCCGGACGACCCGCAGCAGCAGCAGCGCCGTCAGCAGCGCGATCGGGACGGACAGCCCGACGATTGTTCCGGTCCGACCGTAGACGAGGAACCCCGGCGAGAGGGCGACCAGTACCGCCGCCAGCACCCCGGTCGCTGGCCCGGCCACGGCCCGGCCGAGCAGGAACGTCAGCGGGACGGCCAGCGCCGACAGCAGCGCCAGCGGAACCCGCAGCGCGGTCAGACTCACCTCGTCGACACTGAACGAGAGACTGGCCGGGATGACGACCCAGGGCAACCGGCCGCTGTCGGTCATGAGCCCGTCGGTCAGGCGGAACGTATCGAGGACCGATCGCTGTCCGTCGACGACGTCGAGGAGGTCGGCGGCCGTGTACTCCTCCCAGTTGAACGCATAGTCCGGAACGGAGCGCATGGTGACGAGCAGCAGCACGGCGGCGAGGGCATACAGCAGGCAGAGCGCGACCGTCGTCGTCGCGCGTCGGGCGAACAGGAGCGTCAGCCAGCTGGCGGAATCCGCCGCCGGCAGAACGCTACCGAGCGGCTCGCGGTGCCAGGGAGCCGACGCGACCCGGTCTCGGACAGATGCGTGATCCGGCATGCGTTTCCTCGGCACGGAATGAGGGGGATTCTGTCGATGGACTGTACCGTATCGGACCGGCCGGATCGAGCCAACGATTGACGGATGCGTACCGTTTTTCGTCCCATCCGGACCGGGACCGACTCGGACCAATTCCGGTCCGGACGGATCGACCTCCGGTGGTTCGGACGACTCGTCACCTCACTGCGCGGGGAGCCCGAACGATTCGTCCAGTATGAGCACGCATCCGCGTCAGACCGCGCCACCGGCGACCCCTGGTCGAGTCGAGGCAGGCGGGTTCCAACCGGGAAGCGGCGGATGGGACGTTGTATCGTTAGGGCGTATCGACCCATCGAACGTGCCCAGCAGGAGTTCCCGTTGCCGTCCCATCGCCGAACCCGGGATGCCCGCCGCGCCGAGCGCCGGGACGCACGGGAGCAACAGGTCGTCGCCCGCAACGTCCGCCGCGCCGACGTGCTGGCGTCGACGCCCGCTCCGACGCCGAACGAGCGCGACCCGTTCACCTGCGGCCATTGCGGCGAGCGGGTCGGCCCGACGGTCTCCGGCGGCCATCACCGCAACCATTGCCCGCACTGCCTCTACAGTCTCCACATCGACGACCGCCGTATGGGCGATCGGGCCAGCACCTGCGGTGGCCTGCTGGCGCCGGTCGCCACCTTTCGCCGCCCCAAGGGCGAAGCGGTCATCATCCACCGGTGCGAGCGCTGCGGACTGGAGCGGCACAACCGGCTCGCCGCCGACGACAGCCTGCTCGTCCTCCGCGGCCTCCCGGAGGTCGAGCCACGGCAGACCGTGCGCGGCACCCCGGCCGACGCCCTCTCGACCTGACGAACGATTGCGTTGGGTGGGGCGCGGCGTCCAGGGCTGGCGAGCGTCGATCGAGACCACGACTTATTCACGGGTTAACGTCTGACCAGGATCGGATGCGTAAGGTCGGGGGGCGTCATGGGACGATCGATACCGGCCGGGCGAGACCACGCCCGATCACGGGAGGGACGACACATGCGATCCACGGACATCCACGCGAATCGCCGCCGATTTGAGGACCTGCTCGTCAGGCGGGCCAGCCGGCGCAATCTGCTCCTCGGCGGAGCCGCCGCCGGCGCCGTCAGCCTGTCGGGATTGCCAACGCGGATCATCGCGCAGGACGCGATGGGCACGCCGATCCCGAGCCTTGGCGGCACCCCGACCCCGGCCGGCCGCTTCAGCGCCACCCCCTTCAGCCTTGGCGTAGCCTCCGGCGACCCGCTCGCGGACGGCATCGTCCTCTGGACCCGCCTCGCCGTTACCCCGCGCGATGGCGGCGGCATGGACAATGTGCCCTATGAGGTCCGCTGGGAGCTCGCCAGCGACGACCAGTTCGGCCAGCTCGTCCAGTCCGGCACGGCCGTCGCCTCGCCGGCTCTGGCCCACAGCGTCCACGTCGACGTGACCGGCCTGACGCCCTCGACGGAATACTTCTACCGGTTCATGGTCGGCAGCGAGATCAGCCCGGTCGGCCGGACCCGGACCGCCCCCGCCGCCGGCACGGACGTCGACTCCGTCCGCTTCGCCTTCACGAGTTGCGCGCACTACGAGCACGGCTACTTCGTGCCCTACCGCCACATCGCCGAGCAGCGCTACGACGTCATCTTCAACCTGGGCGACTACATCTACGAGATGGGTCCCGGCGACTACAGCGTCTACGACGACGACCCTCCCCGGCGCTTCACCGGCGGCGATCTGCTCGACCTCTCGCTCTACCGCAACCGGCACGCGCTGTACAAGACGGACCTCGATCAACAGGCGGCCCATGCGTCCGCGCCGTGGGTCGTGACGTGGGACGACCATGAGGTCGAGAACGACTACGCCGGACTCGTCCGCGAAGACCCGCACGACCAGAACGGCTTCCCCGCGCTCGTCGCCGCGTCGTACCAGGCCTACTACGAGCACATGCCGCTCCGGGCCAGCAGCATGCCGCAGGGCACGAGCATGCAGCTCTACCGCCGGATCCAGTGGGGCAACCTGGCCGACTTCCAGGTCCTGGATGGCCGGCAGTACCGCAGCGATCAGCCGTGTGGCGAGGGCCCCCAGGTCCGCTGCCCGGCCGCCTATGACCCGAGCACCACAATGCTCGGCCCGGAGCAGGAACGCTGGCTGCTGACCAACCTCGAGAACAGCACCTCGACCTGGAACGTGCTCGCCCAGCAGACCCAGTTCGTCGAGCTCGACCAGCAGGCCGGTCCCGGCGAGGAGTTCTGGCAGGACAGCTGGCCGGGCTACCCCGGCGCCCGCAACCGGATCCTGAGCCACGTCATGAGCCGCGGGATCGAGAACCTGACGGTCATGACCGGCGACATCCACTGCCATTGGGGCAATGACCTGCTGGCCGACTGGCGCGACGCCAACTCGCAGGTACTGGGTACCGAGTTCATCTGCACCTCGATCACCGCCGAGGGCTCCGCCCAGCAGTCCGACTTCTTTCGCGAGTACATCAACGACGAGAACCCCGGCATCCGCTGGTTCGATGGTCGCCACGGCGGCTACACCAGCGTCGAGGCCACCTCCGACCGCTGGACGGCCGACTTCTGGCAGGTCGACGACATGCGGGACGAGAACACGGCGATCAACGTGATCAACACGCTCGTCACCGAGGCCGGCAACCCCGGCATCCAGCAGGGCTGACTTCTGGCTGAAGCAAAAAGCGCGGCGACCATCCGGAACACTCGGTTCCGGATGGTCGCCGCGCTCTTCGTTCGGGAACGGACCATGTCGTGCGTCTCGTTCGCGGAGGGTCGGAGCCCGCCGGCGAGACCAGGGAGGTCCGCGATCCGGACGTGCTCCAGCCGAACGGGAGTCAGCCATGTCCACGTCACCCGTGACCATCGAAACGATTGACCGCGGCCCGAGGGCGATCTCGCGCCGCGCCGTCGTCGACGTCCCGGCCGAGGCGATCTTCTCCCGGCTGTCCGACCCGCGCCGCCACCACGAACTCGACGGTTCCGGCACGGTCAGGGATGGTGTCTCCGGTCCCAGCCACCTCAGGCAGGGCGACGCCTTCACCGTCTCGATGAGACAGCTCGGCGTTCCCTACAGGATCAAGAGTACCGTCACCCGTCTGACCGAGAACCGGGAGATCGAGTGGCGTCACCCGGCCGGCCACACCTGGCGGTGGGAGCTGGAGCCGCTCTCCCCAACCCGGACCCGCGTGACCGAGACCTGGGATTACACCGATGCCCGTCCCGCTTCGATCTACCGGCTGATCCGGCTGCCGAAGAGCAACACCGCCGGGATCGAGGCGACCCTCCGTGGTCTGCCCACCGCCATTTTCGAGCGGTAGTCGCCCATCGTTGACCCACTTCCTGGTCCGGTCCGGGAAGACGTCTGGACGACGGGGAACGGTCCCGGCGTTATGTCCTCCGCATCGGCCCACGGAGATCAGCCCATTCCCGAGTCAATCGTCGCTTCCTCCCCGCCGCGGGTCACAGGGAGAGGCTGGGGGTCGTGACGCCTCCGGGTCACCGAAGCATCCCTGGCCGACCACTACACCTCGACGGTCAGCCCGTCCCAGGCGACGTCGTAGCCATACGGCGTGACCATCGCGACCAGCTGCTCGTGGGGCGGGTTGCTGTGGTGGGCGATGTGGGTCGCGTAGACCCGGGTGTCGTCGGCCAGCAGCCCGCGCTCCCGCATCGCGTCGAGATGGCGGCGGAACTCGGTCGCGTTGAGGTGGCCGGTCGAGCGGTCCTCGATGCCGAAGGTGTGGTCCATCACGACGACGTCGAACCGCCAGTTTCGCTCGGCCAGCGCCCGCCAGACCTCGGCCGGAAGCGTCGTCGTGTCGGTGGCGTAGAACAGCTGCCGGCCGTCACGCTCGATCGCGTAGAGCAGCGGCTGGATGTTCTTCGCGTGGTTGGCCGGGACCGCAAAGACCCGGTAAGGCCCGAGCTGGCGTTCCTCGTAAGGAGCGATCGCCGTGTGGCGGACGTTGAACCGGTCCTGGATGGCCGGGCTGGCCAGGCTCTCGCCCGGCGGGAAGCCGTCGAAGGTCCGGCTGGCGCGTTCGAACGCACCGGCCGTCGCCAGCCACTCCATCTCGACCTTGTTCGGCACGACGACCATGTCACTGCGGCTGAAGAAGTTGCCGGCTTCGAGGTGGTCGATGTGCTCGTGAGTCTGGGCGGCGTAGCGGATGCCGGTCAGCGGGATGTCGAGCGAGGCCGACGCCCATTGCAGGTCCGGTCCGAGGTCGATCAGGAACTGGCCGTCGATCAGCGCGCTCGACCGCCGGCGGATACTCCGGCCGCCGCGCGTCCGCGCCGCCTCGCAGTTGTCGCACGCGCAGAACGCGTTCGGATAGCCCTCGGCCGCGGCCGTCCCCAGAAACGTGATCCGCATGGTCTCTCCCTGGCCAGCGCCCGGTCGACGGCGCGGACATCGATGCGCACGGTTGGACCCAGTTCGGGCAATGTCCCGCGGCACGCAACCCGGCCATTATTCGGAACGACGCCCGGCGGATCAATCGGTCGCCGGCCGGACAGCAATGATTTCACGATTGTCCCCGCGAACGCGATCGCGTCTCATCACGAATTGACCTTGCGTTGACCTTTTCCGTCCCTCCTCGCCGTAGCCTCATCAGGTGATCGTGTGACGAAGCCCGTCACGCCCGAACCAGGTGTGGATACGGGCGCCGAACGCGCCCAAGAGGAGTCTCCACCATGGCATCGATCCAGATGGCCCGGGCGGCGTTCGAGCACCGGCTGACGCGCCGGAAGGCGATCGCGTCGGCCAGCGGACTGGTCATCGCGACGAGCCTGGTCGGTCACCCGACGCGCTCCGCCGCCCAGAGCACCCCGGCCGCGACGCCCCTCGGCACGCCTGCCTTCTCCGCTTCGCCCTTCTCGCTCGGCGTCGCGTCCGGCGACCCGATGCCGGACTCCGTCGTGCTCTGGACCCGGCTGGCCCCCGATCCCCTCGCCGAGGACGGCCTGGGGGGGATGCCGAGCATGCCGGTCGAGGTCCGCTGGGAGATCGCCGAGGACGACGGTTTCCGGCAGTTCGTCCAGACAGGCACGGCGACCGCCAGCCCGACCCTCGCCCACAGCGTCCACGTCGACGCCACCGGGCTCGCGCCCGGCCGAACGTACTTCTACCGGTTCATGGCCGGCGGCGAGGTGTCGCCCATCGGCCGGACCAGGACGGCACCGGCCATCGGTTCTCCGGTCGACCGGCTCCGGTTCGCGTTCGCCTCCTGCCAGAACTACGAGAGCGGCTACTTCACCTCCTACCCGCACATCGTGGCCGACGACCCGGACATGATCTTCTTCCTTGGGGACTACATCTACGAGAACGCCGGCGGGGAGAACCCGGATTCGGCCCGCACCATGACCGGTGGGACGCTCCGGACGCTGGCCGACTTCCGCAACCGCTACGCGACCTACAAGGCCGACCGGGACTTGCAGGCCGCCCACGCCGCTGTGCCCTGGGTCCTGACCTGGGACGACCACGAGGTCGCCAATGACTACTCCGGTGACGACGTCGAGGACGGTGACGGCAACGTCATCTCCGTCCTCGACCTGCGGACCAACGCCTATCAGGCCTATTACGAGCACCAGCCGCTGCGGCCGGGCAGCCTTCCGACCGGACCCGACATGCAGCTCTACCGGCGCCTGACCTGGGGCGATCTGGCCGAGTTCCAGGTCCTCGACACCCGGCAGTACCGGACGCCGTTCCCCTCCGGCTACGGCGAGCAGCCCCGCGCCGCCGGAGCCTTCGACCCGGCGACGACGATCACCGGCCCGGACCAGGAGCAGTGGCTGCTGGAAGGTCTGGATGGCAGCGACGCCCGCTGGAACGTCATCGCCCAGCAGGTCCTGATGGCCGAGCTCCTCCATCAGCGCGAGCCCGAGATCTACTGGACCGACGCCTGGGATGGCTACCCGGCGGCCCGGAACCGGATCCTCGGACACCTTCAGACCGGGGCGATCAGCAACCCGGTCGTCATCACCGGCGACTGGCACTCGACCTTCGTCAATGAGCTCAAGGCGAACTTCGAGGACGAGTCCAGCCCGACGATCGCGGCCGAGTTCGTCGTCTCGTCGATCAGCTCCAACGGGGACGGCGGCGGGTATCAGGACTACTACGGCCCGATGATCCCGCTCAACCCGCACATCCGGCTGTTCGACGGCGACCGCCGGGGGTACCAGCGCGTCGAGATCACGCCGGACGAGTGGCGGGTCGACCTCCAGATGGTCGACACGGTCCTCAGCGAGACGGCTGGCGCCAGCACCTTCGCCTCGTTCGTGCTGGAGAACGGAAACCCAGTCGTGCGGCAGCTCTAGCGGACACCTCTCACCGCCGGACGGTACCGGCGGCTCGGTCAGGAAGAGACTACCAGCGGCACCGAGGCGGGAATGATCTGCCGATCACACATTCGCACCCAGAGAGGGACGACCATGACCAAACACACCTCCCCGGCTCGTATCCGCTTCGAGCACGCCCTCGTCGGGTCGATGTCGCGCCGCCGCCTGCTGGCCGGAACGGGCGCACTGGCCTCGTTCGGCGTCATGGCCAGCCTGCCGGGACGGGCCAGCCGCGTCCTTGGCCAGGGCACGCCGGAGGGGACGCCCGCCGGCACGGTCGCCTTCAGCGGCACGCCGTTCACACTCGGCGTCGCCTCCGGCGACCCGATGCCGGACTCCGTCGTCCTCTGGACCAGGCTCGCTCCGATCCCCGAAGCGGGTGGCGGGATGCCGCCGGTCCCGGTCGAGGTCCGCTGGGAGCTCGCTACCGATGACGCCTTTGGTGAGGTTGTCCAGCGTGGGACGGCGGTCGCCTCCCCCACTCTCGCCCACAGCGTCCACGTCGACGTGACCGGTCTCGAGCCGGCGACTGAGTACTATTACCGATTCATGGTCGGAAGCGAGGTCAGCCCGACCGGCCGGACGCTGACGACGCCGGCCAGCGACGCCACGGTCGATCAGGTCCGCTTCGCCCACACGTCCTGCTCCAACTACGAGCACGGCTTCTTCACGGGCTACCGCGGCATCGCCGACGACCGGCCGGACTTCGTCCTCCACCTCGGCGACTATATCTACGAGTACCCGAGCGGGGCAGACTACACGCCATCGACCTACGAGCCGGTCCGGATGCACGTCGGCGCGGAGACGACCACGCTCAATGCCTATCGCAACCGCCACGCCCAGTACAAGACCGACCCAGACCTCCAGGCTGCCCACGCCGCCGCGCCCTGGATCGTCACCTGGGACGACCACGAGGTCGAGAACAACTACGCCGCGGCCGTCAGCGAGGACTCGGTCCCGACCGACACGTTCCTCGAGCGCCGCGCGGCCGCCTACCAGGCCTACTACGAGCACATGCCGCTCCGGCCGTCGAGCATCCCGACCGGCCCGGACATGCAGCTCTACCGCGCCTTCCGCTACGGCTCACTGCTCGACGTCGCCATGCTCGACGGCCGTCAGTACCGCAGCGACCAGCCCTGCGGCGACGGCGCCCAGGTCCGCTGCCCACAGGCGCTCGATCCGGCGATGACGATGCTCGGTCCGGAGCAGGAGCAGTGGGTCCTCGCGACGCTGGATGCCAGCACGGCGACCTGGAAGTCGATCGGCCAGCAGACCATGATGGGCCAGCTCAACGTCAGCCCGGCGGAGCCGACGTTCAACCTCGACCAGTGGGACGGCTACCCCGCCGCCCGAAACCGCCTCCTCCAGCACATCGACAGCCGCTCGATCGCCAACACCGTCGTCCTGACCGGCGACATCCACTCGGCCTGGGTCAACGACCTGAAGATGGACTTCGAGGACGCGTCCTCGGCGACGATCTCGACCGAGTTCGTCTGCACCTCGATCACCGCCGACAACCCGCTGGTCGACCAGCTCCAGCTGGCCCTGCTCTTCAACCCGCACATCAAGTTCGTCGACGGCCTGCACGGTTACAACCTGAACACCCTGACCGCGGACACCTGGACATCCGACTTTCGGACGGTCCCGAACGTGACCGACGAGACCGCCGAGGTGTCGACCCTGACGAGCTGGGTGATTGCGGATGGGCAGGCTGGCGCCGAAGAGGCCTGACGCACGGTACGCTCAACGACCACTCCGAACGGACGGCCCAGCCGGAGCGGGCGTGAGCAAGACAGTCGCCGCGCCCTCGCCGTTCCAGCCGTCCGATGCCACCGGCGCCTGCTCGGTGACGCGTACGATCGCGACGGTGATGCGCGGCAGATCGAGATCCGTCTCGTAGACCAGGTAGCGGGACTCCCAGCGCGGACCGAACTTGTCCTTCCAGGCGTACAGACCCTGGACGGAGAAGAACCGTTCCATCTGGCTGTTCAGGTGGCGCAGCGCCCGCTCGACCGCCGGCGCGTTCGGTTCATCGCCGACCGCGACCCACGGCACCATCCCGAGGGAGAACGAGTCGAAGCCAGCGGTCCGACTGGCGAGGAACATCCCGACGAACAGCACGTCCATCGATGCGTTCGGCGCATCGCGGCGCCGTCGCATCAGGTCCAGCGTCGCCTCCCCCGGCGCGCCGTCGCCGATCAGGTTGGCGAAGGCGACGATCCCGCCCTCCGCGTCCTCGGTCGCGAGGACGACGCACTGGGCGATGTAGCGATCGTCCCACTGCCCGAGGGTGAAGCCGCGCTCGCGCCGCCCGTCAAGCTGGAGCCAGTCGTCCGAGACCTCCCGCAACCGCAGGAGTAACTCCGGACTGTGGGGTGGTTGATGCATGACGGTGTGGAAACCGTCGCGCTCCATCCGCCGGGCCGCCGATCGCAATCCCTTCATGGAATGGCCATCGAGCGTGAACGTCCGGAGATCGACGACCGCCTCCGCTCCGATCGTCACGACCCGCAGCCCGGCCCGCCGGTACGCGGCGACCCGCATGGGCGTGGCCTGATGGAAGGCGAATCGCCAGCCGTTGGTATCGCACCACTCCGCGAACTCGGCCAGTGTCCGGTCGAACGCACCATCATCCGGGACGACCGGATCGCCGAGGACCAGCGCGCAGCCGTTGCTCAGGCGGAACGAGACCAGCCCGGACCCGTCACTCGTGAAGAAGAACAGCTTGTCGTCCCAGCCCTTGAAGGTATCCAGCGACGAGTCGCCGTACCGGGCGATGTAGGCGCGGGCCCGGCGCCGCTCCTGCGGGAGGGTGCGCCGCCGCCAGATCACCGGCCGCCAGAGGGAGAAGGCCGCCATCCCGATCGAGAGGATGCCGACGAGGGTGATGGAATTCAGGAACCAGGCGGCGTAGTGCGTCCGGGGGACGAGGTCCGTCCGGCCCATCCCGAGGTAGAGCCGGATGGTTTCCCGCAACGCATCGGCGAGCCCGAAGCTGTCGCCGAAGTCGCGCCGGTCGAGCAGGTAGAAGCCCAGCGTGCCGTAGGCCAGGGCGCCGGCGAGCGAGCCGACCACGCCAATCAGTACGCCGCCGGCGGTCGGGATATCGGTCCGGACCCGGAAGTCAGTCCGGCGCATCACGAGGATGAGCAGCGCGACCGCCGTCGCGATGACGGGGCCGACATCGTGCTCCTTGAGGGGGTGGGCGACGGTCACGGCGATGAGCAGGCCGACGGCGATCGACCACGCCAGCCGCTTGCGCCGCCAGAGCCCCCAGGCGAGGGCAAGCAGGAGCAATCCGGAGATCAGCGCCACCGATCGGGCGAGGGACGGGATCGAGAGGACCCAGTCGCTGCTGGCTTCGGTCAGACGGTGCTCGCCGGTGTGCGGGCCGAGGACCGACCAGACCGTCAGCACTCCGACGAGCGCGGTCGCGATCGCCGGCAGCCGGGGCAGGAGCCTAAGGGCGCCGCTTCGGGCCAACCCGGCCGACCCACGCCGAACCAGCGGCTCGCAGGCAACTCCCAGTCCGAGCGGCAACCAGAGTTCGAACGCCCGGTAGACCAGCACCCCGCCCAGCGCGGCCGCCGCTGGCAGTCCGCGCGCGGTGAGCGCCGTTGCCATCGACAGTTCGACGATCCCGAGACCACCGAAGATCGGAGCAATGAACAGGAAGGCCGATCCGACCGTGTACCCAACCAGCACATCGAGCAGGGTGAGATCGAAGTGGATCGAGCGGATGGCGAAGAAGAGGAGCAGGACCCCCAGCAGATCGATGACGAACGCGTTGGCAAAGATAGGAAGGGCCCTGGGCAACGTTACCCGCTGAGCGCGCGCCTCCCCAAGTGCGGACTGGACGCGTGGCGGCAACCGTCGCGCCAACCAGGCCGGCGGGCCAAGCGGTCGCAGGGCCAGCGTGAAGAGGATGAGGATGATCGTGCAGAGCATGACCAGCACGACGGTAGCGATGATCGTGGCGGTGTTCGCGCCGCCGGTCAGCATGAGCACGACCGCGACCGGAAGGAGCAACGAGACGAACGAGATCGTGCCGACCGAGGCCGAAAACAACTCACCGAACAGGCCAATGCTCGTGGGAACGCCGACTTCAGCCAACCGCCGGATCTGGACCGCGAGGGACAGCGGTGCTCCACCGGGGACAACGATCCCAATCATCTGCCGCCGCAGGAAGAGCGGCAGGATCATTCGGTAGGGCAGGTGCTGTCCCAGCAGGCGATAGACCAGTTTTTGCTGGAGCCCCATGAGCGAAACAATGGTCAGTTGCGCACAGAGGGCCAGAATGAGCCAGCCTGGCTGAGCGGTACGCAGCTCGCGCTCAAGGCTAACCAGTTCGCCCCGTTGCCGGGAGACGAAGAAGATGATGCCGCCGATGAGAAGCAGCGCCCAGAGCACCAGACCGATCCGCCGCAGTCTCTGCCCCCCGCGTCCATTCAGCCCTTGCCTGATACGCTTCAACCGGTCCGGTTCAGAACGGATAGCAGGTGTCAGGTTTAAGTCGGTCATGTCGACGACCTCGACCCAGTCGCTGCCGGCGCCGGCGCCGGCGCCGGCGAGCCAACCGTATCGCGAGTACGAGCGGCCCGCTGAAGAAGCCGCGCGACCGTCATCCCGATCGCCATCCCGAGCGGGTGGGCGATGTCCGAGACCGAATGCCGGACGATCAGTATCTGACCCAGATAGAGCAATCCCCCAAGCGGCAAGAGGAAGCCAACCGCCCTCCAGAATCGTTCCCGCTGGAGCAGGTAGATGCTGAGGGCGCCCGCCACTCCCCAACCACCGACCGACGCTCCAACGTCAGCGGTCCGAACCAGATCCGGGAATTCGTCCCAGTCGGTCGACCAGATCAGGACGAGGGCGAGCAGGGCCGACGTGCCCGATGCGATGATCGTGCTGGTCCAGTAGACGAGCAAGGTTCGCCAGGTTCCGATCAGGAACTCCAACGGGACCAGCCAGGCCAGCAGCATGAGGACGCTGTTGCGAACATGATCGGGATAGAGTGTGAGAACTTCCGAACTCAGGATCACCCAGACATGTCCGGCGCGCAGGTTCTCGAGGTCATAGCCCCACCGCTCCCGGCTGCCATTGGGCAGGTCGCCATGGATCGACCCCGTCCAGACGGCGAGTCCGACGATGAGACCGATCATGACGAGGCTGAACGGCAGCCGGCGGACGACGGTGAGCGGGAATCGGACAGCGCGGACAGCCAACCGGACGATCGAGCTGGGACGGGGAGTGAACGTGGACGATCGTTTGTTCGGAAGCGGCTGATCCATTGACATGACTCCCGCGGCAGGGACAACGCGATGTGCCGGATGAATGCTGGATCGGTCGTCTCGCCGCTGACCCCTGGACGGATGGGAGGTACGCTGCGAGTTCACGATACGTCTGGCTCCTGAACGCAAGCTGAAGCAAGGCCCGGACGAGGCTGGGCAGCCCCGGCCAGTGTTCTGTCCATTTCATCACCGGGCAAGCGCGAAGCGCAAGGATCGAAGGACCACGGCATGGATTCGCCAGGGCCGAACCTGACAACCGGCGTCACCTTGAACTGGCCAGGCAAGCCCATCGGTCATGGGATGAGTCCTGTCACCGGCGTCCGTCTCGGATTGCTCGAACGGTGGGAGCCGCCGACCTCACCGGACGCTCCACCGCGAGCATCATCGACGCTGGTCGCCAGCGATGCCGTCCCGGTGCTCGATGCCTGGCGCGGTGGCGACCCGGCCCTGCCCACCGATCCGGTCCGGCTGATCTACCTCGACCCGCCGTTCGCGACCGGAACGACGTTTGCCGTCGGGATCCCGGTCGGGGAGCGCCAGGCGGCCCGGCCGAGCCTGCGCCTGCCGGCCTACCGCGACATCTGGCCAGGTGGGCTACCGGGCTACCTGACCTTCATGCACGGATTGCTCTCGCGGCTCCGGGACGTCCTGGCCGAGGACGGCTGGCTTTGCCTGCATTGCGACCACCGGGCCAGCGCCCACCTCCGGCTGATCCTGGACGAGCTGTTCGGCCCCGCCGCCTTTCGCAACGAGATCGTCTGGAGCTACGGCCTGGGGAACGGGACGTCCCGCCGGGGCTTCCCCCGCAAGCACGACACGCTACTGCTCTACGCGAAGTCGGAGGCGGCGATCTTCACACCGGTACGGGGCGCGGTCAGCCCGGCGATGGCGAGCAAGTACCGCCACGTCCGCGCCGACGGCACACGGTTCATGCGCAGCTACGGCCGCGAGTACGACCTCCGGGGCGGCAGGCCGGTCGGCTCGGTCTGGGACATCCCCTCCGTCGCGCCCACGAGTGGGGAGCGGACCGGCTACCCGACCCAGAAACCGGTCGCCCTGCTGGAGCGCCTGATCGCCGCGACGACCGCTCCCGGCGACCTCGTGCTCGACCCCTGCTGCGGCTCCGGCACGACCCTCGTGGCGGCCAGCGGCCTGGGCCGGGTCTCGGTCGGCATCGACACCTCGCCGCTGGCTGTCGCCGCGTCCCGGCAGCAGCTGGTCCGGGCGCAGGTGCCGCTCGCGGTCGTGGGCCCACAGCCAGCCGGGACCGCTTTCGCTGGTGTCCCGACCGGCAGCCATCCCGGTGGGCCGCCGCGGCGATACACACTCACCGCCAGCGTCAACCGACGATCCGGCGATCTGGACGGAGACGATGTCCGGACGGTCCGCCTCGACGACCTCCTGATCCTGCCGGACGGTGACCCCACGGTCGGTCGGTCGGCGCTCGCCGTCAGCAACGGAGACCTGGTCCGAAGCGATCGTTCCAACGCGCCGCTCACTGGTCACTGGAGCGATTGGCTGTCCGGATGGGCGATTCACCTGGGTAGACGAGACGATCCCGTCGCCCCCGACCCGTTCGTCCCGGTCGCCTCTGCCTTCCGGATGGGCCGGGAGCGGGTGCTCGCCATGTCCCTGGACCTGCCAGTTCCGGCTCCTGACGACACGGTCGCCGTCGCCATCCGACTCTACGACCTCTTCGGGGCCTGGTCGGATCACCTGATCGCCCTGACCCCGGACTGAGCTGCCGTCGCTGAGAGACGCTTTTCATTGTGTAACCCTGGTGTTACGCTTTCGGTCATGGAGGCGATGGCGGTCCTGGCCGACCCGGTTCGAAGAGAGATCGTCGACGCGTTGCGCCGTGGGCCGCTGTCAGCCGGGCAGATTGCCGCCCGCTTCCCGATCAGCCGCCCGGCGATCAGCCGACACCTGCGCGTCCTCCTCGGCGCCGGGCTCGTCTCGGTCGAGGCGGTCGGCCGCGAGCGCGTCTACCGGTTCGAACCCGGACCGCTGATCGAACTCGACGCCTGGCTCCAGCCCTACCGTGACCTATGGAGTCCTCGGCTCGACGCGTTGGAGACCGAGGTCTACCGGACCCGGCGGGAACGCATGGCAGGCGAGCGTGCGCCCGATGACATGAAGAGGGAGGAATCAGCATGAGTCGACAACCGACCGGACGACTCCTGCGCAACCGCCTTGGCGAGATCGACCTGCTGCTCGATCGGACCTTCCCCGCCCCAATCAAGGATGTCTGGGCCAGCCTGACCGAATCTCCGCGGCTGGAGCGCTGGATCGGACGCTGGGAAGGCGACGCCGGTCCGGGCCGAACTGTGGCGTTCACGATGACGGCCGAGGGGAGCACTACGCCGGAAGACGTTCTGATTCAGGAATGCGACGAGCCCCGACGACTGGTCGTCAATTTCAACCCCGGCGACGAGGCCTGGCGCATCTCCCTGGCACTCACCGAGTCGGACGGGGTGACGACGCTCACGTTCGCCATGGCCCTGTCGGAAAGCCAAGACCCGAGCGACATTGGACCCGGTTGGGAGTACTACCTCGATCGCCTCGTGGCCGACTACGCTGGCGAGCCCATGGCGGAGTGGGATGTGTACTACCCGGCCCAGAAGGACTTCTACGCGGCGGCGGTCGCGGCGATTCGGTGATGACCGGCGGGGGGGCGCCCCTCACCCCAGGGTCGTGCGCCACGCCGATGCCGCGATCGATGGCGACTGGCTTGCGGACCCGCGCAAACCGGAAGCGACCGCGGGCCACTGATGACCCGGCAGCTCCGGCGTGGACGAGGGACGCCCTATCGCCATGCCATCGCCAGGATCCGCTCGGGCGGCACCCGACTCAGCAGAAGGCCATCGATCGTCCCCAGTCACCGTCGACCGCTCCGCCTTCGAATTCCGGCCGATGACGGAGCCTGACGCCCGCCAGATCGCCCGGTGGCGCTACCCGGCGCCGTACGACTTCTACGACCTGCCCGAGGAGGCGTGGTGCGACCTGCTTGGCCTCGGGCCGGACTTCCTGGCGGTCGACCTCGCGCAGGGAGTGGCCCTGCCCGCCCGACCGCGACCGTCCCGATTCCCTGGACGCTGGCCAGATCTCGTCCGCCGGACGCTCCGTGAGGATCGCACCCCGGCGCCGGGTCCGGCTCGCCAGGATGCGTCCGTGGCAGGCTTCGTCTGCTTCGGGAAGGAAGCGCAGGTCTCCGGCGCCCGCGACGCCGGTCTCTACGTTCGCGATGCGCTCGACATCGGGATCGGCCTCCGGCCCGACCTGACCGGGCAGGGACTCGGCGCGGCCTTCTTCACGGCCTGCCTCGACCACGCGCTCCGGACGCGCGAGCCCGGCACGCTCCGGCTGGCGGTCGCGACGTTCAACACCCGGGCGATCGCCATCTACTCCCGCGCCGGCTTTCGTACCGTCGCCCTATGTCAGAGCCCGGTCCGTGGTCGGCCGGTCGAGTTCCTGGTCATGGTCCGGAACTGATCGAACGTCCATCGGCATCCGGTCAGATGCGACAGGCGTCAGAGGTTGACAGGGCTGACCCAGGGCAGCTGTGGCGCCATGCCGGGCGATGTCATGACCGACCAGGGTCGATCAACTCATCGGGGGATGAATGAACCATCACGCGCAAGGGTCGTTCGGACGGTCGCGTCTCATGGCAAGCGGTTGGTTGCGGCGACCTGAGCGAAGTACCGCCCGCTGTTCTTGATCGTCCGCTCCTGGGTGGCGTAGTCGGTGTAGACGATGCCGAACCGCTTGTCGTAGCCCTCCGCCCACTCGAAGTTGTCCAGCATCGACCAGGCGAAGTAGCCCCGGACCGGCGCCCCGGCCTCCAGCGCCGCCGAGACCGCCCCGAGATGCCCCTCGAAGTAGGCCGTTCGCTTCGGGTCGGAGACCTGACCGTCGATCACCTGATCGCCATCATAGGCGGCGCCGTTCTCGGTGATGTAGAGGCCGTCCGGAACGTAGTCGTTGGTCACCCGGAGGAGCAGATCCGTAAGGGATGCGGGCTCGACCGGCCAGCCCATCGCCGTCCGCTCGACGTTCGGGTCCGGGTGGAGCATCTGACCGGGGGTAGACGGGATCGTGGCCGAGGCGTAGGACGGCATGTAGAAGTTGATCCCGAGGAAGTCGTTCTGGATGGAGATCGCCGCCAGGTCGCCGTCGAGGACGGTCGGTTCGGTCGCGCCGAGGATGCCCGGCAGCTCGTCCGGGTAGCCATCGCCGTGGACCGGGTCGAGGAACCAGCGGTTCGAGACGACATCGGCGTTGTGAGCCGCCTGCTGGTCGGCCTCGCGGTCGGGGTCCATCGCGTAGGCCGGGCTCAGGTTGAGCGTGATCCCCGCCTGGACATCGCCGACGTTGGACCGGATGACGTCCATCGCCCGACCGTGGGCGAGCAGCACGTGATGACCGGCCTGGAGCGCCTCGGTCATGCTCCGGTGGCCGGGCGCGTGGATGCCGATCCCGTAGCCGAGGAAGGCGACCACCCACGGCTCGTTGATCGTGATCCAGTTCTTGACGCGGTCGCCCAGCCGCCGGGTAAGGACGTCGGTGTACGCCGCGAACGCTTCGGCCGTCCGGCGGTTGAGCCAGCCGCCACTATCATCCAGGACCTGCGGCAGATCCCAGTGGTAGAGCGTCAGGTACGGGTCCAGCCCGGCCTCCAGCACCTCTTCGACCAGCCGCTCGTAGAAGTCCAGCCCGGCCTCGTTGACGGCTCCGGTCCCGCTCGGCAGGATTCGCGGCCAGGCGACGGAGAACCGGTAGGCGCCGACGTTCAGCTCCCGCATGAGCTGGACATCGTCCCGGTAGCGATGGTAGTGGTCGCAGGCGACGTCGCCCGTGTCACCGTTGGCAACGCGACCTCGCGTGTGGCTGAAGCGGTCCCAGATCGACTCGCCCCGGCCATCCACCCGGACGGCTCCCTCGATCTGATACGCGGACGTCGCCACGCCCCAGGTGAAGCCATCGGGGAACGCACCGCCACTGGTCTCGGACATGCTGGTCTCCTTCACTCGTGGTTGGGATCCGGTAGGACGGGAACGGCGAACGGCCGACCGATGTGGTCGGCCGTTCGCGGTCCAGGCAGGCAAGCTCGTGTCAGGCGGCGTGGCTCAGGAGCCTCCGACGATCACGCTCAGATTGTCGAAGCTGGTCGTGATGTCCACGATCGGGTCCCTGGGGTTGTCCTGCTCGACGACGAGCCAGCGGGAACCGCCGACCTGCTCGCCGGCCTCGAGGACGGGCTGCCAGGACAGCTTGCCGGTCCCGACCGGGGCGTCCTCGCCGTCGTCGTCCATGTCCTTGATATGGAGGCTGGGGAAGCGGTTCGGGTAGGCCCGGATCAGGCGGTGCCCCGTCTGGCCGGCGACCTCGGCCCAGAACACATCGAGTTCGAAGCCGACTGAGGCCGGGTCGGTCAGGCTGACGAGCAGCTCGTAGGGCGAGAGCGTCTCGCTGCCGTCCTCGAAAGGCGTGAACTCGAAGTTGTGGTTGTGGTAGAGGAAGGACAGCCCGGCGGCCTTCACCTTCGGGCCGATCTCATTGAACGTCGCGGCCAGCGCCCGGACCTGGTCCGGCGTCGCGAAGTAGTCGGCCTGGGCGAGGTGCGGGATGATCACGTACTCGCCGCCGAGGGTCTGGACATCGTCGATCGCGGCGTCGAGGTCGTTCATCACCCGCGGCGACTGGACGTGGGCGCCCATCGCCCGCATCCCGAGCCCGTCGATCCGGGCCCGGACCTGGGCCGGTGTGTAATCGCCGTAGCCGGCGAACTCGACCGCCTTGTAGCCGGCGTGGGCGACGGTCCCGAGGGCGCCCATGAAGTCCGCCTTCATCGCGTCCCGGACGGTGTAGAGCTGGAGGGCGATCTGGTCAGTGGTGAACATCATCTCTCCTTGTGGAACGACCGCGCGACCGGCGACGCGGCGAACATGGCCATAGCGTCCCACTCCAGCGTGGTTCTGTCGAGATATGCTGTCCTGTTCACACGTCCGCCGAGGCGCTCCGCGCCGTAGGGGGAGTCCGCTGGCGGCTCCCGGCCGCCGCAGCGGCGTCATTCGTAGGGGCGACGCTGGCGAGCCCGGACGCCGGAGCGGCCTTCGCCGCCCGGCGAGACCGTCTCCACGACCGACGTATTTCCAATGAGAATGCGATTCGCCAGCATGGCGCCTTGCGGCGCGGACAAGGCAAGCCATGTCCCTACAGGTGAAGCGCTCGACGGCCCTCTTCGTCAGGTGACAACTGGTGCTATCGGAAGTTCAGAGGCTATCGATTCGTTCAGGTTCATCGAACGGCTATCCAACAGGAAAGAAAAAGACAGTTCCGACGAACCACAGCCGAGTCCGCCATCGCGCCTGATCGTTCCAACCGGTCGCGTCCCGCAACGCTCCCGCCTTCCCGATCCGACCCACCGTCTACCCCGGTTCGCGCCTCGCCCCGCAACGCGACGCGCCGTTGGTAGGAGTGGTGATCGCTTCCTCGGTGCCTGGGGCCCCTCGGAACTGTACGTACACTGTATACGGACACCAAACCGATGTCAAGCGGTTGTCGTCACCAGTTCTGGTGAGTCCCAGGCTCTCGTCGACCCGGCGACCGACGCCAGCAACGAAGTAGATCGTATGTTCTCACGTGAGTGTCTGTCAACGTCTTCCAGAATGTCACAGCGAACATGTGTCTGCTTCTGATAATGAGGACGGCCAGCGGCCAGATTGCTATGGGACGTGAGACGATCGGGCAACATTCCATTACCCCCGCAACCTACCCGGTAATCCCAGAAGCGCCACCGCAACATGGGAGAAGTGATTCTGGTATCGTCGCCAGAGCCGTCACGCTCGGGCCACGAACGCAGGTCTGCTTCTAGACCAGGCGCATCGTGGCGGATCCCGCAGGGAGCACCCCCATGACCGCCGCAACCCCATCCCTCCATGACGCCATCGACGAGATCCTGCCGGGCCTGGTCGCCGACCGGCGCTTTCTGCATGAGCACCCGGAACTCGGCATGCAGGAGGTCGAGACCGCGAAGTTCGTCGCCGCCCGCCTCCAGCAGCTCGGCCTGGACGACATCCGGACCGGTATCGCCTACACCGGCGTCACCGCCCTGATCCGCGGCACCGGCAGTGGCCCGAATGCCGACCGGGTCCTGATGCTGCGGGCGGACATGGACGCCCTTCCGATCGAGGAGGAGAACGACGTCGAGTACCGCAGTCAGGTGCCCGGCGTGATGCACGCCTGTGGGCACGACGCCCACACCGCGATCCTCCTGGCGGTCTCCCGCCTGCTGATGGCGACGCGCGATCGGTTCGCCGGAACGGTCAAGGTGCTATTCCAGCCGGCCGAGGAGGCCCAGCCCGGTGGCGCGAAGCCGATGATCGAGGCCGGTGTGCTCGAAGACCCGCGCGTCGACGCCTCCTTCGGCCTGCACATGGGTCAGGGGCTGGACCTCGGCAAGATCGAAGCGCGGCCAGGTGCGTCCAGTGCCAACTCCGATCGGTTCTACATCACGGTCCAGGGCAAAGGTGGCCACGGCGCCGCCCCGCACACGACCATCGACCCGATCGTCGTCGCCTCCCAGATCGTCCTGGCGATCCAGACGCTCGTTTCCCGCGAGACCGACCCGCTCGGCTCGGCCGTCGTCACGGTCGGCGCCTTCAATGCCGGCTCGGCGCCGAACGTCATCCCGGACACCGCCGAACTGGTCGGCTCGATGCGGACGTTCGACACCGAGTTCCGCGACCACCTCGCCGAGCGGCTCGAGACGCTGGTGACCAGGATCGCCGCCGCGATGGGCGCGACCGGCAAACTCCGCTTCGTCCGCGGCTACCCGTCGGTCGTCAACGACGAGGGGATGTTCGAGATCGTCCGGGCCGCCGCGGCCGATGTCGTCGGCGCGGAGAACTTCGTCCTCAAGGAAGCGAGCATGGGCGGCGAGGACATGAGCTACTTCCTCCAGCGAGTGCCGGGCTGCTTCTTCCACGTCGGCTCGAAGAACGAGGAGCGTGGTCTCATCTGGGGCCATCACCACCCGAAGTTCGACATCGACGAGGCCGCGCTCGGAATCGGTGCCGAAGTCATGGTGACGACCGTCCTGCGCTACTTCGACTCGGAGAATCCGCCGATGGCATAACGGTCACATTCGTCCGGTTGTCAACGGACCGGACGTGACGACACAGGCATCGCCGCTCGTTCATTTGTCGTCGAGTCCGGTCCTTCAGGCTCGAACCTGAACCGGGATGGTCAGGACGGCCTTGCCGCGAATGTTGCGCTGACGTAACCCGTCGAGGACGGCTTGCGCCTCCTGCCAGTCCCGGACCTCGCCCAGGACCGGGTCGAGCCGGCCGTCAGCGATGAGGCTGGCCAGCACCCCAAGATCGACCCCACGCTCGTCCTCTGGCTGGGAGCCGATGATTCCCATGATCCGGGCGTTCGGGGCGCCAAGCCATTCGGCGGGACCCAGCTTCGCTTCGCCACCGACCGCGCCGTAGACGATAGCCATCCCGCCCGGCGCCATCTTCCGGACCGCCGCGGTAAGCGTATCCCCGACCACGCCGGCGCAGATGAGCTGGAACGGACCGAGGCCGTCCTCGGAGAGGTCGACCGTGACCTGGCTGGCTCCGAGCCGGCGGACCTCGTCGGCACGCTCCGGGCTGCTGACCTGAGCCGTGACCCGGGCGCCGGACGCGACCGCCAGTTGGACGGCGAACTGACCGACGCCACCGGTCGCCCCGAGGACCAGCACGTTTCTGCCCAGCACCGACCGGCCGTTGAGCAGCGCCCGGTAGGCCGTCAGCCCGGCCACTGGCAGCGACGCGGCCTGCTCGAAACTGACCTCATCCGGGATCGCGGCGGCCCAGGCCGTTGGCAGGGCGACTCGCTCCGACCAGGCCGCCGCGTCGACGACACCGACGACACGCGTCCCGACCGCCGGGCCGCTGCCGTCCGCCGCCGCGGCGATGACGACACCGGACAGATCCTGCCCCGGTCGCCAGCCGTCGACCCGCTCCCGAAGAAGCGACAGCTCGCCCCGGTTGACCCCGAAGGCCCGCACCCCGACGAGCAACTCGCTGCCCTGAGCGGTCGGCTCCGGCAGATCGGTCGCGAGTCGCAGCCCGCCGTTCGCGGTCGAGTCGGTGATGTAGCCTCGCATCGCTGTTCTCCCATGATCGTTCGACGACCGGTTCATCGAAGCGCCGTACGCAGGTTCCAGCCCATCCGATTCGCCTGACCCACCACGGACCACCACGAACCACCACGTCCGCCTCGCAACGCCAGGCCAGACAGGGCCAGCCCCGAACACGATGGACCACGGCTGTCTGAGACGACGTTCTCGCGCCAGGAGGGTTGCGCGACCGTTCGGAAAGATCCGGCGGAACGGATCGACGTCGCGAGGGGACCCGACTGGCCCCAGACGCTTCGGGACCGATGCTGGCCGGCGTGCATGACCGATGGTAGAGATCGATCGAGAACATGGTTCAATAGGCAAACGGGACCGGCGATGATGAGCTGGCCGGAGCAGGGCGGACACGCGAAGCGCCAACGAACCGGCTGAGATCGTCGCGTCCGTCACCCGATGGCCCGAAATCGCGACTGGACGAACGGACAGGTAGGCCGGCAGGCGCGTTGCCGGAGTGGTGGATGCGGCGGCCGTCGACGCGGGAGTGACGATGCCCTGGCTGCGATCGAAACGCTTCTGGCGGCGCGTTGGAGTCGTCGTCGGCGTCATCTATGCCGTCGCCCTCCTCGGGCTGCTGGCCTCCACGGTCGTTCGGTTCGTCGAATCCGACAGCCCGGTGATCGTGAACCGGCTCCAGATCGACTTCATCGACTGCCCGGCCGCCGCCGCCAGCCAGCCCGGAGTCAGTCTCCTTCGGGCCTGCCGCGGCCTGTCCAGCGACCTGACTCTGCGAATGACCGCCGACGGCACGGACTTCACCCGCGAGCCCGAGTCCAATCGGATCACGATGGCCAACCTCCCGGTCGGCTCGCTCCGGATGCGGGTCGACGGGGCCCCGGAGGGCACGGAGAGCCTGCTGTCCTGCCGGGGGTACGCGCAGAACGACGGGGCGGACGAGGTGGTCCTGATGGACGTTCCCCAGATCGCCTACGGGGCCGAACCGATGACGGCCTCGCTCCTCGCCTATCCATACGTCGTGTCGGACTGGCCCGGCAACCGCTGGGTGGCCAATGCCGCCGACCCGACCGACGAGCAACTCGAGGCGCGCCACGATCTGTACGGCGGACAGTATCTCTGCGACTGGTTCCTCTTCCCGCCGGGCGCCTTCACCGATCGCCCCGGCCTCGTCCGTACCAACACGGCGACGGACTCGGCCGGCGAGCCGCTGATCCACGTTCTGGGACCGGGCGGTGGGGTCGACGGCAGTGCGCCGAACGTGCCGCTCGGGGTCGCGGCGCCCGCGGACACCTTCGACTTCCGCTCGACGGCCGACGGGACGACCACGACAACGAGCGATACCTGGTTCGAGCCCCGCCTGCTGCCGGCCGGGACCTGGGTCGTGACCGATCGGACGACCGGACACACGGCGACCGTCGATGTCGCGCCGGGCCAGACCATGCGGGTCATCTCGATCACCGCGATCGTCGCCCCAGAGCGCTCCACGCCCGTGGGAGCCACTCCGATCGGGACACCATGACCGGGAATCGCTAGCTGTTCAGGCGCGGATCGAGGGCATCACGGACGCCGTTGCCGAGCAGGTTGAACGACAGGGCCGTGATGAAGATCGTCACGCCGGGGATGAAGACGTAGGTCCACGAGATCAGATAGAACTCCTTGGCCTCGTCCAGCATGTTGCCCCATGACGGTGTCGGGATGCTGACACCGAAGCCGAGGTAGCTCAGGGCCGCCTCGGTCAGGATCAGGGTCGGGATCGCCAGCGACACCCAGACGACCATGACCGAGAGCACGTTGGGCATGATGTGCCGGGCGATGATCCGCCCATTGGTCGCGCCGATCACGCGGGCGGCGTCGACGTAGTCCCGGGAACGCAGCGACAGGACCTGCCCGCGAACCAGCCGCGACAGCCCCGTCCAACCGGTTGCGGCGATGATGAAGGCCAGACCGATCGGCCCTGGCTGCAGCCAGACCGAGAGCAGGAGGAGCAGCGTGATGCCGGGGATGGAGATGATGACGTCGACGAAACGCATGAGGACGTTGTCGACGATCCCGCCGTAGAAGCCCGCGACGGCCCCGACGAGCCCGCCGACCGTCAGCGCCGTGATGGCCGCCAGAATCGCGACGGTCAGGGATACGCGACCACCGTAGACGAGGCGGGTCAGGATGTCCCGGCCGTTGGAATCGGTGCCGAACACATGCCCATCGGTGAACGGCGGGTAGAGGGTGGCCCGCAGATCGACCTGTGAGTAGGAGTAGCCGGTCCCCCACGCCGAGACCAGTGGTGCGCCGAACGAGAGCACGGTAACCACCACGACCAGGACCAGTGCGACCATGGCGACCTTGTCCCGCCGGAGCGAATCCCAGGCGCGGCGGTAGAACCCCCTGGGAGCCCGGAGATGGGCCCGGGCGAGGGTCCGTTCCTCTGCCGTGGATATCTGGTTGCGATCCTCGTTCGGTGTTGCCAGTGTCAGATCGGTCTGCTGCGCCATAGCTGGAATGCCTCGAGGGACGGGACTGAGCGGCCAATGACGGGAACGCGGGGGACGGACGACGACGATCAGTCGAACCGGACCCTCGGATCGAAGACGGCGTACAGGACGTCGGCGATCAGGTTGCCGAGCACCGTCAGGACCGCCAGCATCATGACGGCGGCCATCGCGACGGAGTAGTTGTTGGTCTGCAGCGCGTTGACCGTCAGCCGGCCGACACCGTTCCAGCCGAAGACGTTCTCGACGATCAGCGCCCCGGCGAACAGGTCCGGGATGTTCAGGCCCACCAGCGTGATCAGCGGCAGGACGGCGTTGCGGAAGGCGTGGCGCATCAGGACGACGCGGCCGGCGAGCCCCTTGGACTGCGCCGTCCGCACGAAGTCCAGCCTGATGACTTCGAGCATCTCGGAGCGGATGTAGCGGGTCCAGCCCGCGAGCTGAACCAGGCCCAGCGTGAGCATCGGCAGGATCAGGTGCTGGACCCGATCCAGGAAACCGCTCTCGCCCCGGAGGGTGCGCTCGCCGCTGACGGGCAGCGACGGAAGGTCCCAGCGCTGGAACAGCACGGCGAAGACGATGATGAACATCAACCCCAGCCACAGCGACGGGATCGAATAGAAGGCGGTCGAGAGCACCGTCACGATGTTATCGAACAACGACCCGCGCCTGATCGCGCAGTAGATGCCGAGGGGGATCGCCAGGACCAGCGAGAAGACGATCGCCGAACCCGTCAGCAGCAGGGTGTTGGGGACGGTGTCGGCGAGCAGCCCCGAGACCGGCGAGAAGTTCGTGAACGAGAAACCGAAGTCTCCCCGCAGGGCATTGCCCAGCCAGGTGAAGTACCGCAGGTACCAGGGCTGATCGAGGCCAAGGGTCGCCGAGATCCGTTCCAGGTCCGTCCGCCGGACGCCGGGCGTGTTCTGAAACCGGTCCAGCGGGCTGCCCGGAACGAGGTTGATCATGGCGAACACGAGAAAGGAGATCCCCAGCAGCAAGGGGATCATCTGCAGGAGCCGGCGGCTGATGTACCGTGTCACGGACGCGTTCTCACTTTCGTCGCCGATCCCCGCCGCCAGGCGCCACCAGCCGATCCGAATCCGGCGCGACCGGAGGTGGTCGGTCGGCCATCAACCTGGAAGGTTGCCTGACCGGCCGACCATGAATGCTCACCGAGGGCATCGACCTGGCCCTGACCGGATCGTTACCCGGCCGAATCGACCCAGGCGTACGGGATGCTCCAGACGTAGCCATACCCATTCGGGAAGTAGTTGTGCAGCCGGGTCTGCGAGCCGACGATCTCCGACCGGAACACGATGATGCCGGCGGCCTGCTCATCGTTGACGATGTTGGACTGCTCGATCAGGATGTCGACCCGGGCGTCCGGATCGAGTTCGCGCTGCTGCATCGCGTCCAGCTCGTCGTAGCGGGGGTTGCTGTACCGCATGGTGTTGAAGCCGTTCGGCCGGAAGGCATCGGAACGGAACATGTCGCCCTGCCCGCCGTCGAAGCCCCAACTGAAGCCCCAGACGGCCATCTGGAGGTCGCCGGAGTCGGCCGCATCGCTCAGTGTCTGGAACGGGACCGATGCAGGTAGCATCTCGATCCCGACATCCTTCCAGTACTGCTGCATCGCCGGGATCTGCTGCTCGTAGGTAGCCACTCCCTCGCTGAACAGACACTCGAACGAGAGCCGGACGCCGTCCTTCACCCGGACGCCATCAGCCCCCGAGACCCAGCCGGCCCCATCGAGCAACTGGTTGGCCATGTCAGGGTTGTAGGTGTAGATCGTCTCGATCCGGTCCGGGGCGTAGGCGATCGAGAGCGCGGGCTGCGTTCCGTCGGCCCGGACGGCGTAGCCCTGGTAGACCGACTCGGCGATCAGGTCACGATCCAGCGCCCACATCATCGCCTGCCGGACCGGAATCTCGGTGAAGAACGGGCTCCGATCGGTGTCGTCCAGCCGGCAGGTGTAGTAATTGAAGCTGGTGGTGGGGTAGTTGGCGACGACGAGCTGCGGGTTGGCGGCCGCCACCGTGTCGGCCTGACCAAACGGCACCTCGGCGATGTCGATCTGACCGGTGGTCAGTGCCTGGATGTTGGCCGAGGCCTCGGGTGTGACCTGGATCGTGTACGAGTCGATCGTCGGAATCAGCTCCGGGATCCAGTAATTCGGGTTGCGCGAGATCGTCACGTAGCTGTCGGCGACCCGCTCGGTGAACAGGAACGGGCCGGAGCCGACGACGCGGGCCGGGTCGACGCCCGTCGCGCCGCCGTCGGTGCCCCACGTCTCGTCGAACGGGACGCCCTCCCAGATGTGCTTCGGGACGATGCCGACCAGCGCAATGGACTTCTCGAGGAAGATCGAGATCGGCCCTTTGGAGACGAGCTGGACAGTGTGATCGTCGATCGCGGTGTAGGACTCCAGCACCAGCGCCACCGACGAGCGCCTCGGACTGAGGGATCCTTCGGCCAGCGTGGCGTCGAAGCTGAAGACGACATCCGCCGCGGTGACCGGCGTGCCATCATGCCAGGTGGCGTTCTGATTGAGATGGAAGGTGTAGGTGACGCCGTCGGCGGCCCGCTCCCAGTAGTCGGCCAGATCGGGAACGATGCTGCCGTCGATCGGGCTGGCGACGCCCAGCTGGCTGAACACCATGGCGGTGAGGTAGGCGGAGTAGACGTCCGAGCCAAGGATCGGGTTGAGGGTCGAGATGTCGGACGTCAGCCCGAGGATGATCTGTCCGCCATCCGTGGCGGGCTCCTCGAGTGGGAACGTCGAGCGGCGCTGCGCGAGGTACTCGTCCCTGGTGATCGACGTGAAGGGCTCACCGCCAGCGACGGGAATCGCACCCGGCGTCGCGCCGGGTGTGCCGATCGGCGTGGCCGCCGGCGTGGCGTCCTGAGCCCCCGTGGGCATCGCGCGGAGAGCCGCCACCACGGCGGCGGACGAGAGCCCGGCGGCCGCGGCGCGGGTCACGAAGTCGCGCCGGCCGATCCGGGCCGACCACAGGGCATCGATGAGATCATGGTCCGGGCGTTGAGCGGTCATCGATTCACCTCCTGGCTGTGCAGGGCGCGGCATCGTCAGCGGCCGAGCAGACGCGTTGGTCGTTCTGCTCACGCCGGATCGATCCACCGTGAGCTTAGATGATCCGATTCCGGCTGGATAGAGCCAGTTGACGCGGGTTTGCGGCGTTTCGCCCAAACAGAATGCCTCTGATCCGTCACGACCTTTCAGGAAGGCGTCAAGCGACGCGGAGAGTCACGCCCGGGAACGCATCGAGCCGTCCAATGCCAGGGCAGCCAGGCCACCGACCGGTTTCTGCTACCCTGCGTCCGGTCGTGATCACGGATTTAATCGGATTCAGGGGCGAACCGCCCAACGGCGTTGCGCGGACTGGCAGTGGGTGCCATGCGTCGAACGTACCGAACCGGATTGCTCATCGGCGGTGGAGTCGCGCTGATCGCCGTGATCGCGCTCGCGGTAGCGACGGCGCTGGTGCTGCGAACGGGGCTGTTCGCCGATGAGCCGGACCGGATCGCCCTCAACGGGCTCGACATCGACTTCGCGCTCTGTCCGCCAACCCTCGTGGTCAGGCCGGGCGCGGACCTCTACCGGGAATGCCGTGGGCCCGTGGGCGGTCTTGGTGCCCGAATCTCGTCGGGAGAGCGGGACGTTCATCTGTCCGACCTCGAAGAGGGCCTGGCCGTCGACGGTCTTCCCAACGGCGCCATCCGGCTCGAGGTCGACGGCGTCGCTCCCGGAACCGTCGACATCCTGTCCTGCCGGAGCTACGCCCAGGACGAGGAGGGCCGCAATAATCTGATGTCGCTGGTCCCGGCCATCGCCTATGGCAGCGAGCCGATGACGGCCTCGATCATCGCCCAGCCCTACATCATCACGGGCTGGCCCGAGAACCGCTGGCGGGCCATAGCCGCGGACCCCGCGGCCGCCCAGCTCGAAACGCAGCCGAGCGTCTACGGAACGATGTTTCGCTGCAACTGGTTCCTTTTGCCGCCGGGCGGCATCGCCGCGCGACCGGGCCTCGTTCGTTCCTGGACCGCGACCGACTCCCTCGGCGAACCCGCGATCCACGTCCTTGGTCCCGGCGGCGACGGCGACGCCAGCTCGACCAACCTCGACGGCCAGGAGACACCGGTCCCCGGATCGTTCGCGTTCCGCTCGACGCTCGACGGCTCGGTCGCGACGACCGGGGATAGCTGGATCGACCACTACCTGCTGCCGGCTGGATCATGGGTCGTGACCGACCGGACGACGGGGCGACAGGCAACCGTCGACATCGCTCCCGGGCAGACGACCCGCGTCGTGTCGGTCACCTCGATCGTCCCACTCCCCGTCGCTACCCCGGCGCCCTGAGCCGAGCGGGAGAAATTGATCGAGGTGCCCTGGCGGCCGCCTGAAAATCGACGAATCCCCGGTTCGGCCCAAGAAACCATTAACTCAAGGGGATGGTCGCCGTTCGGTCCGAACAGGCTACCGCTCCATCGCGACGAGCTCGATGAGGTTCAGCGCGTGGTCGACGCCGGGCAGCGCGGCGATGTCGTTTCGGATTCGCCGGGCAGCGCGCCGGTACGTCGGGTCGGCCAGCATCCCTGCGACGGCCTGCCGCGCCCGCTCGCCGTTGATCTCCGGGGTCCCGATGATCCGGCCGACACCGAGCGCCTCGCAGCGGACCGCGTTCTCCGGCTGGTCGGCCCCGCGGGGGATCAACGCCAGCGGGACGCCGTACGTCAGGGCTCCCATCACGCTGCCCGACCCGGCGTGGGAGACGAACAGGTCGACCATCGGCAACAGCAGCGTCTGCGAGACGTACCGCTCGACGTGGACGTCGTCTGGCTGCTCGCCCAGCTCCGCCGGGTCGATCCTGCGCCCGACCGTGACGATCAGGGTGATCGGCAGCCCGGCCAGCGCCGGGATCACCCGCCGGAAGATCGCCAGGGCGAGATCGCGGTCGAACGCCGTGCCGAGGGAGAAGTAGACCACCGGCCGGTCCGGCAGCTCGCTCCCCCACTCCGGAAGCGCCTCGCCCGGAACCGGATCACGGAGGAGCGGCCGGATCGTCCGGGCCGTCGGTGGCAGGGGGAAGGCCGGGTCGCGGAACCCGTCGGGGAACGGCGACAGGACGAGGAAGCGGCTCAGCATCCCGAGGTCCGGGTCGGGCGGCAACCCGTGCTCGCTTCGGATCGCGTTGAGGCCGTCGGCGATGAGGTCATGGCGCAGGAGGGACCCGGCGGCGAGGACCAGGACGCAGACGTTTGGAACGCCCAGCACGTCGGCGGCGATCGGCGCCCCGAGGTTGGCCTCGTCCCAGACGATGACATCCGGCCGCCACTCCCCGCAGAGCACGACCATGTCGGTCGCCTTGGCCCGCGGGTAGACGCTGCCGAAGCCATCCCGAATCAGGGCATCTTCCCGCCCCCGGCTTGGCGGCGCGGCGTTGTACCGCTCCTCGATCGCCACCGATTCGGGCGACCCATACGGGTCGATCCCAGTCGGGAAGGCGGTGAAGCCGTCGGCCTCCGGCAGCCCGACCCGCTTCGGATCGGCCGAGAATGCGACCGTGTGCCCGGCCGCGACGGCGGCCCGGGCGATCGGGACGAGCGGGTTGTAGTGGCCGGGTCCCTCATGGAAGCTGAACAGGATGCGCATCCGGCCCTTCCCTTTCGTGGACAGTCGCAGATGGGCTTGCCGTAGATGAGCCGAGGAGGTTGGATATCATACCGGCGATACACTCCATACGGTATGGACTATTCGACCGCACTACGGAGAATCAGTAGTATTATTCAGGAGGGTCAGTGCGCTTCGAGTGGGACCCGAACAAGGACGACTCCAAACATCAGGAAGCGTCGGGTGAGCTTTGACGACGCGATTCTGGTTTTCAGCGATCCCGTTATTCACCTGATGAACGCGGACGATGAAGACCGCGACGAGGAACGCTGGGGAGCGATCGGCAGAGTCCCGGGCGGCCAAGGTCGAATTCTCTTCGTGATCTACACCGACCGGGTACCTGACATCCGCCGAATCGTCTCGGCCCGGAACGCCGATCAGGAGGAGATCGATGACTACTATCTACGCATCGATATGCATTGACGAGGACGGAAACCCATACGTTGTGACCGATGACCCGCGGCCAGACCGCGGCCAGACCGCGGCCAGACTGACTGGGACTACCTGGAGTCGATGACCGACGAGGAGATTCGGACCAACGCCGAGTCCGATCCTGACACGTTCATCCTGACCGCTGATCAGCGCAAGCGAGGATTACTCGGTCGCGAAGTCCGACTGTTTCGGCAGGGACTCGGCCTCACCCAAGAACAGTTCGCCGACCGGTTCGGCATCGCCGTCGGGACATTGCGTGATTGGGAACACGGACGTCGGTCCCCTGACACAACTGCCCGGATCCTGCTCCGAATCATCGTCATCGACCCGGACCTCGTCGCTCGTGTCGTCCAGGAAACCCAGGCGACGACGGCCGGCGTGGCTGACTGATGACCGGCTCGTCTCCAGCCGGCGCTGTCGCCGCGTCGATTCGCACTGGCGAGGGTTACATCACGCGCTTGTCGGCCAGCGTCTCGAAGCTGTAGTTCCGCCAGACGGGGATGCCGCAGAAGCGCTCGCCCTCGGGGCAGATCGGGGTCGAGCCGGCCCGCGACCGCTGGACGCACGGTGGACCGTCGACGTAGCGGCCGATCACGGGGAACAGCTCCCGAACCTGCCTGACCTCGTCCCGGGCCGTGTCGAAGATCTCGCGCTGGGCATCGAAGCAGAGCCGCTTGACCCACTTCCAGTAGTAGCTCTGGAGCGTCCCGGTCTCGTACTCCCGGATGCGGTGGCTGTTCGGCAGCAGGTACAGCACGACCTCGGGAGCAACGCCGGCGTCGAGGAGCGCGTTCTTCGCGTCCCAGAGCGCCTGGACCGTCGACTCGTACTCGGCCAGCGCTTCCGGGTTCCGCGCGATCTGGAGCGGGGTGATGACGTCCGGCTCCCGGCGGAGGTGCGCCGTCAGCAGCGGGGCCGAGGCGACGGTGCTGCGGTGGCGCTGGCTCTGGGCGGCCTCGGCGCCGCTGATCCGCTTCATGAACGTGAAGGGAACGTGGGCCATCGTCTGCATCAGCTTGCTGTGCATCCCGAGGTAGAGCGGGTGGCCGAGGTACGTGTTGTGGACGGCGTCCAGAACCTGGGCGATCGCGTCCTCGTCCGAGACCTCGTCCCGCGTCGACCCGATCACCGTTCGGATCGCGTCGGCGAAGATCCGCTCGGTGTCCGGGTGGGCGCCGACCAACCGGCTCTCGACGCCGGCCTCGGCCAACTCCTCGTCGAACTGCCGGCAGAACCGCTCGACCGCCGCCGGGTCCTGATCGACGCTGGCCCGCCAGTGCGCCATCGCCCGGGACTCTTCGGTCTCCTCGGTCAGGAGCGGGTGGATCTGGAGCGGGTACTCCGGCGCGCCGAGGAACAGCGGGTCGACCGCGAGGACGGCCTCGACCATCTTCGTCACGATCAGCCGAACCTCGGCCGGGGCGTCGGGCTGGCTGGCGAGGGCGTAGTAGCGCAGCAGCGTCAGCCCGTTGACGGTGTGATAGAGGTGGGCGGGCGTCGCAAGCGGCAGGACGTACCGGGCGACTTCCTGGGCCTTCTTCTGGACGGCCCCTTCGAGCGCGATCCGGGCCGCATCGTCGCGCCCAGCCGCCCTGACCCGGCCGGGGAAGACCTTCGTGTAGCCGGCGACCATGTCGGGCGTCAGGATCTCGACCAGTCGCCGGTACCCCTCCAGGCTTCGCTCGATCGCACCCCGGTAGATCGCCGCCTCCCGCTCCGGCAGGGCCGGCGTGACCATCGTGTCACCGGTGACCTCACGGTAACGCTGCGAGACCTGCTCGGAGTTGTAGTACGGGTGGCTGTGGAAGAAGGACCAGATCGCCAGCCGGCTGACGTTGTCCAGCACGAAGACGAAGTTGGCGTGCTGGAAGGTGGTGTGGTGTCCGGCGGCGAACAGCGAGGCGTAGAGCGCCAGCGCCCGGTCCCGTCGCCGCGCCCGGTCGGCGACCTCGGCCGGCGTCGCGGTCGCCTTCGCCGGGTCGTTGAGCAGCCGCCGGACGTTCTCGGCCTTCGCCGGTCGGCCACCGTAGCACGACCACGCCGCCGCGATCGTGACCGCGACCGGATGGGCGGTCGACTCCTCGGTGAGCAACGTCACGGTCGGTTCCGGGGACGCGAAGCCGCCGGCGGCGATCGAGGGCACGTCGACGGGATGGAGCGGTGGGGGAATCAGGTCGCGCTGGCTGTCTGGCATGGTCATGGGGTGGCCCGCTCCCGCCGCGGCCGGAGGATCCGGCTACGGACGCTGGCCCGTTGGGGAGAGGGCCAGGATGCAGATGGAGTCGGCGGGCTCGACACGATGATCGAAGTATACGTACGGCAGGTCCCGGGGTCGATCCCGACGCGACGCTCGTCGGTCCCGGCTGCCTGTTCCGGGTCGCATCGCCCGTCTACGCCACCCCGCCTCGAGGCAGACGAACGGCCCTGCCCGGCTGGGGACAGGGCCGTTCGTCTGATTCAACCGCGCTGGAGTGGCTACTTCGCGAGGAACGCCATCAGGGCCTGGTTGACCTCGTCGGAGTGCGTCCAGCCGATGTTGTGCGGGCCGCCCGGCACGACGACGAGTTCACTGTTCGCGATCAGCGCCGGCAGCAGCGCACCGGTCGATGCGTGCGGGAGGATCCGGTCGGCGTCGCCCTGCACGACCAGCGTCGGGACGTCGAAGCGGGGCAGGTCACCCCGGAAGTCCGTCAGCCAGGTGTCGACGCAGGCAAGGGTACCAGTGGCGGAGGCCTGCGAGGCGATCACGAAGTCGGAGCGGATCTTGTCGGCGCTGATACGGGTGCCGAGCAGATCGTCGGTGTTGTAGAAGCTATCGAAGAAGCCAGTCAGGAAGGCTGGCCGGTCGGCCCGGATGGCGTCCTTGAAGCCGTCGAAGACCTCCTGCGGCACGCCGGTCGGGTTGTCGCCGGTCTTGAGCAGGTACGGCGGGATCGGCCCGAGCAGCGCGGCCTTGCTGATCCGCTCCGTCCCGTAGGTGCCGATGTAGCGGGTCACCTCGCCGGTACCCATCGAGAAGCCGACCAGGATGACGTCGGACAGGTCGAGGGTGTCGAGCACGATCTTGAGGTCGGCGGCGAAGGTGTCGTAGTCGTAGCCCGAGGTCGGCTGGCTGGACTGGCCGAACCCGCGCCGGTCGTAGGCGATCACCCGGTAGCCGGCGCTGATCAGGCCCGGCATCTGCTTCTCCCACGAGCGCCCGTTCAGGGGGAAGCCGTGGATCAGGACGACCGGCTGGCCGCTGCCATGATCCTCGTAGTAGAGATCGATGTTGCCGGTGTTCTCCTGGCCGACGGTGATGAATGACATGGTGTTTCCTTTGGCGAGAGGCGAAACGGTCTCTGGCACAGCTGCCACGACCACAGATCAAGCAAGGATCAGGCGAGGGATGCCAGCGCGGTCCGGATGACGGTGACGACGGCGTCCGGTTGGGACACCGGGCTGGCGTGGGATGCGTCGATCTCGGTGATCGTGCTGCCGGCCCGCTGGGCCATGAACGGCACCGCCGGACCAAGCGCCATGTCCGCGCTCGACACCAACGCCCACGACGGCAGCGACTTCCAGGCCGCCGCCGGGGCGGGTTCGCCGAATGCGGCAAAGGCGATCGGACGCTCCGTCGCGGCAAGCACGGCCTGCGTCGCCGGATCGACATCCGCGGCGAAGACGGACGGCAGCAGACCTCGATCCAGGTAGACGTCGACCGCGGGGGCGTCCACCGTTCCGCCGGAGATCGGCACTTGCCGGAGCGCCTGGTTGAGGGTGTCGACGGGGAACTGCGTGGCGATGTCCAGCAGCGTCTCGCCGACCTCCAGCGCGTAGGCCGCGACGTAGACCAGGCCGATGACGTTCGGCGCACTGACCGCGGCGATACTCATGCCCGCGCCGCCGTAGGAGTGCCCGACCAGCAGGACCGGCCCGTCGATCGAGGCCAGGAAACTGACGAGATAGTCCGCGTCGGAGAGCAGACTCCGCAACGGGTTGGCGGGTGCGACGATGGTCAGCCCGTCGTCGGCCAGCCCAGCGATCACGCCGGACCAGCTGGCGCCATCCGCCCAGGCGCCATGGACCAGGACGACCGTTGGAGAACCGGAAGCGGGAGTGGCCTGGGGGCCGGGGGTCGCCTGTGCGATGGCCATGGATCGAACCTTTCGGACGGCTGCCGCCGCATTGGACGGAGCAAGAGCGTTCGCCATGAGGAGCGAGCCCGCGGAGACACCGGTCAGGAACGTGCGCCGGTCGATCATGTCGATGTCAGACCTCCTCGACTGAGACGAATGCGAGACAGGACCGAGAGACCATCCCTCGTCGCGAATACAGGGACCGCGGTCCGCGGCCGATTGCGGCAGCCCCCCGATCTCGGCCGGCGTCTGCGTTCGAGTCACCGCGGCGATTCCTGCCTTGCCAGCATGCGCTTCGCCGGTAGCGGGCACCACGAACGATCCACACGATCACCCACACGATGCTCGATGTGCCGGTTTCCATCCCGGTATGTCGTTAAGGAGGAACCAACGAAAAGGTGACTGGCTGGTCGCAGAATGGAATCCAGGATGCCGGCTGTCTCGAAGCGTCCTGCCGGCTCGTGCGGAGCGCGACCATGAACACAGACGCCGTTCCCGACTTCGCCGATCTCCTCCTGCGCTCTCGCCGCGCCCTGGGCGTGACGCAGGAGGAACTTGCCGAGCGGTCCGGGCTGAGCACCCGGGGCATCAGCGACCTCGAGCGTGGAGTCAAGCGCACGCCACACCGGGACACGGCCCGCCGCCTGGCCGACGCGCTCGGTCTGTCGCCGGACGATCGCCGGACCTTCCTCGCATCTTCGCGCAAGGGGCGCGTCGCCTCCGGTCCGCACCATCCGGAGAGGACGAAGGCGTCCACGTCGAATCTGCCGGGCGGGTCGTCTCCCCTGATCGGGCGCGTCGATGAGCTGGCGGCGATCGCGACGCTGCTGGAACGACCTGACGTCCGGCTGCTGACGCTGACGGGCGCAGGCGGCAGCGGGAAGACCCGGCTCGCGCTTCAGGCGGCGATCGACCAGCTCGCCACCTGGGACAACGGCGTCTGCTTCGTTCCGCTCGCGACCCTTGCCGACCCACAACTGCTCCCGTCCGCGATCGCCACCGCCCTCGGCGTGCGGGACGTCAACGACCAGTCTCTCGCCGCGGCGCTGGCCGACCAGCACCGTCTCCTGATCCTCGACAATTTCGAGCAACTCCTCCCGGGGACGTCATTCATCCCCGCGTTGCTGGATGCCTGTGCCGGAGTGAAGATCATCGTCACGAGCCGCTCCCCACTCGACCTCTCCTGTGAGCGGGAGTTCCCGGTTCGACCGCTCCCGCTGCCCGACTCCACGATGCTCGCCGATCCGCAGGCTCTGCTCGCCTGCGATGTGGTCCAGCTCTTCGCCAAGCGCGCTCAGGCGGTCCAGCCCAGCTTCCGACTCTCGGAGGAGAATGTTCAGACCATTGCGCGGATCGCCGCCAGTCTCGACGGCCTGCCCCTGGCGATCGAACTGGCCGCCGCCAGGAGCCGGCTGCTGTCGCCAGCCGCCATCCTGCGCCGCCTCGACAGCCGGCTGTCCCTCCTGACCAACGGCGTTCGCGACGCGCCGCCACGCCACCAGTCGCTCCGGAACGCGATCTCCTGGAGCTACGAGCTGCTCGACCGGGACTCCCAGCGCCTGTTCCGCTCGTTGGCGGTGTTCACTGGCGGCTTCACCCTGGAGACGGCGACCGAGCTCTGCGGCTACGAGCCCAGCCAGATGGCTGAGCTCGACATGCTGGACCGGATAACGGTGCTGGCCGACCGGAGTCTGGTCCTGCACGAGGACGAGGCCGACGGCGAACCTCGCTTCCAGATGCTCCAGACGATTCGCGAGTTTGGACTCGAACAACTGGCGGTGACCGGTGAGCTGAGTGCGGTCCAGCGGGCGCACCTCGCCACCTTTGCTCGCCTGACAGGCCTGGCCGAGCCGATGCTGACCGGGTCCGGGCAGTTGGCGTGGTTCGACCGGCTGGAGACCGAACAGGGCAACGTTCGGCAGGCCCTGACGTGGGCGCTGGAGCACGACGAAGCGTTGGCACGAACGATCGCCGGTCACCTCATCCGGTTCTGGGACCACCATAGCCATGTCCGCGAGGGTCAGCGCTGGCTGACGGCGATCTTCGCGACGACCGACGCCAGGACGAACCCATTGCGCGGCAAGCTGCTCTGGGGCAGGGGAACCCTCTGCCTTATCGCCGGCGACTACGACCGGGCGGAGGTCCATTTCACCGAGAGTCTCTCGGCGGCGGAGAGTGCGGGAGATCGCTATCACACCGCGTTCGCCCTGAACGGTCTGGGGAGCGTCGCCCACTGCCACGAGCGACCGGACCAGGCGATGGTCTATCAGGAGCGGGCCCTGGCGATCATGCGGGAAGTCGGCGACCTCGACGGGATCGCGGCGATCCTCGGCAATCTGGCCATCGGCGCGCTCATGCTCGGCGACACCGGGCAAGCGACCCGCCGCGGCGCGGAGAGCCTGCGGATCTACCGCGAGCTCGGCAGCGATCTCGGCATGACCAACGCCCTCGGCCACCTCGGGCAGGCGATGGTGGAGCAGGGCCAGGTCGACGAGGCGATCCCGCTCCTCCGGGAAGGGCTTCGCCTGGGTCAGCGCCTCGGCAACACATGGTACATCCTGACCTGCCTCGAAACGCTGGCCGCCGCGGCGGTTCACCGGCACGAGTGGGGTCTTGCCGCCCGTCTCTATGGGGCGGTCGAGGGGATCTGCCAGGCTGGCGAGGTCGTGCTTTCACCGTTCGACCTCGCGACGAACGAGCGGTACCTGGAACGTGTCCGGCTGGCGATGGCCGACGACGACGAGCAGCGCGCCCACGAGCTGGGCCGGGCGATGAGCCTGGACGAGGTGATCGCGTTCGCGCTCCGCTCCGAGACCTTCACGATCCTCTCCGAGTTCGACCTGACGTTACCCAGAACGACACGCGATCCCTGGCATCCCCCGTCCTGAACCATTGGGCTGCATGGACCCTCACCGAATGTTCATTCGACAACCGTCGCTGCCCGGATGGAGATCGATTCGGTTGACGAGGTGGTCCGCCGGATTCACGATCGATCCACGCCGAGAGTGAGTCACCGGATGAGCGTGGCCGGGTTCATTCCGGAGTTGGCACATCGGCTGCATGGAGAGGACCGCACTCCGGCGCTCTCAGAACCTGTCCGACCAACGGGCAGGATGGATCAGGATCTCACGCATGTCCACGGAAGAACGACAACTCATCGCGATGGCCGACGCCAGGTCCGCTGGCCTGCACTACATCACCGATCTTGACCCTGGAATCACCCGGAAGCGAGCCGGCAAAGGGTGGAGTTACCGCGACCCGGACGGCGACCTCATCCGCGACCGGCCGACGCTGGAGCGAATCCGGCTGATCGTGATCCCCCCGGCCTGGCGGGTCGTCTGGATCAGCCCGGACCCGCGGGGGCACATTCAGGCGACCGGGCGCGACGAGCGCGGCCGCAAGCAGTACCGCTACCACGCTCGCTGGAGCGCGGCCCGCGGCGAGACCAAGTACGAGCGGACGGTCGCCTTCGCCGAGTCGCTCCCCCTGCTTCGCGCCCGGGTGGCCGCGGACCTCGCCGCCCCCGGCCTCTCTCGGGACAAGGTCATCGCGACGATCGTCAGCCTGCTGGAGGCGACGCTGATCCGGATCGGCAACCAGACCTACGCGAAGGAGAACAAGAGCTACGGCCTGACGACCCTCCGCGACCGCCACGTCGAGGTCAAAGGGGAGCGGGTGATGTTCTCGTTCCGGGGCAAGAGCGGCGTCGAGCACGAGATCGAGCTGCGCGACCGGCGGCTGGCGAAGATCGTCCGCCGCTGCCAGGACCTGCCTGGCCAGACGCTGTTCCAGTGGGTCGACGACGATGGGGTCCGCCATAAAATCGGCAGCGACGAGGTCAACGCCTACCTGCGCGAGGCGACCGGGGCGGACTTCACCGCCAAGGACGTCCGGACGTGGGCCGGGACGGTCCTGGCCGCCCACGAGCTCGCCCACTTCGAGCACCCGTGGCAGAGCGAGACCGAGGCGAAGCGCAACGTCGTCGCGGCGATCAAGGCCGTCTCCGAGCGCCTCGGCAACACCCAGGCCGTCTGCCGGAAGTGCTACATCCACCCGTCGATCATCACGTCCTACGAGCACGGCACCGTCGTCGAGTTCCCCGTCGACGTGCTGGAGGACAGCGCCACCGGCATGAAGCAGGGCGAGCTGGACCCAGTCGAAGCGGCGGTGCTTGCCTTCCTCAAGGCAGACAACGCATCGACCGTGCGGGCCGCCTGACGGGCGGTCCGGCGAGCGGCCGGTCTGTCGTCGACAGGTACGTTCCGACGACCAGTGATGGTCCACCCGGTTCCGGGTCGGTCGCACGCTGATTGCTCGCAAACGGACGGCGGTAGCTTGTCCGCCGCACCTTGGTCCGAATCGCGAGGTGCGCGAATCGGGTTCGTCCACTGTTCGGAGCAAACCGATGAAGCCGGAACTGAACGAGACGACTGGGAGTGGCGCCAACCTCGTCCGTGCCGCGGTCGCCGAATTGATCGGCACCTTCTTTCTGGCCAAGATCGGAACGGCCGTCGCAACGGCCGCCATCCTCAATCGGGAGACGGCCGGCACCGCCTACGATTCGCTCGCCATCGCGTTGTCCTTCGGGCTGGTTCTGGCGGCGATCGTCGGCGCCCTGGGTCAGGTCAGCGGCGCCCACGTCAACCCAGCCGTCACGATCGGACTGGCGAGTGCGGGCAAGTTTCCCTGGTCGAGCGTGCCGGCCTAGGTCGTTGGCCAGATCGCCGGTGGCCTCCTGGCCGCGCTGACCGTCTGGGCGGCCTATGGGCAGCAGGCGCTGGACCGGGCGACCTGGGTGCCCCGGCCCCGGTCCCGGAGACCACGACCCTTCAGGGCATCCTGGTCGAAGGGTTGATCGCCTTCCTGCTCGTGTTCGTCGTCATCGCCGTCGCCACCGACGACCGGGCGCCAGCCGGCATCGCTCCGCTGTGTATCGGCTTCGCGCTGGCCGCCGGTGTTCTGCTCGGTGGTCCGGTCAGTGGTGGTGCCGGCAACCCCGCACGCGCGCTCGGCCCGATGGTCGTGTCCGGCACCTGGGATACCTGGGTGATCTATCTGGTCGGACCGGTCATCGGTGGTATCGCCGGCGCCCTGATCTACGTACGCGTCGTCGGTCCGGCTTCGCCACCGGAGATGCCCGTCGCGGACCAGGCAAGCGGGACAGGCGGTCCGCAAGGAGACGACTAGGACTCGTAGTCAGGAGTTTCCACGACGTATGTCACGCGAGCCTGTTGAGTAGTCCAGACGGTCTTGGCACAACACCCAGCAGGCCCGCGTCACGCGGTGACCAACCTGGCATCGGTCAGGCCTGCCGGCGGCGCAGCTGCCAGCCGAGCAGGAGGAACCCGGCCAGCGCCCAGGCGATCATGATGGCGAAGTTCAATGGGGCGCCGCCGTAGATGGTCTCCCCGGTCAGCCCGTTGGTGATCTCCTTGGCGGCGGCGCCGGTCGGGAAGGCGCTGACGAGGGCGTGGGCCCAGTCGGGCAGCGGCAGCGCGACGAGGAACGCCGGGGTGATCAGCGGGAACAGCAGCAGGCTGCCCCAGGTGTTGAGCTGGTTGGCGCTCCGGAACAGACCACCGATGAACAGACCGAAGCCGAGCAGCGCGACCGACAGCGCCGCGACGGCGAGGGCGAACAGTCCGATATTTCCTGGGTTGGCGTTCGCCAGCACGACGGTGATCAGTGTCGCCACGGCGATGTAGGCCATCCCGACCAGCGCCTTGCCGACCATCACGTCGCCATAGGACGCGATCATGACCAGCGCGTCGAGCGTCTTCTTCTCGATCTCCTCGGTCAGGATGATCGGGATCGCGAAGACGGCGATCATACCGACCAGGAAGATCATCGAGAACGTCAGCATGTAGGTCCGCAGTCCGATCCGGTCGAACAGCGATGGCTCGCCGGCCGCCGTCGCACTGACCGTGACCTGCGCAGGCGGCCCCTGCCCGGCCAGCGTCCGCAGGGCCGGGTCGAGCGCCGTCAGCAGGAACGTCGTCCCGGCCGTCGGGTCCGGCGGCGTCAGGACCGTCAGCTCGGGCTGCTGCCCGGCGGCGACGGCCGCGTCGAAGCCGGCGGGCACGACGAGACCGAGATCGTCGTCGCCGTTCCGGACCGCCGCCCGGACCTCGTCCTCTCTCCCGAAGGTGTCGACGGTCAGGTCGATGCCGGCGCCGGCCAGCGTCGTCAGCTGGTCCGTGATCGCCGTCGCGCCGGCTGAAGTGACCCCCACCGAATACCTGGGCGTCGGGTTGGTCGTGTTGTCGTCGAACAGATAGGCGTACGAGACGCCGATCAGGATCGGGACGACCAGCGCGATCGCGACCCGGCCATCGCGGATGGCGTCGATCAGATCCTTGCGAAAGATCGTCAGGATGATTCGCGGGTGAAATCTCATGGGGTCTCCAGCCGGCCGCCCAACGTCTGGCGGACCTGTGGGGGGCGGGCGCTACAGCGAGCGACCGGCCAGCGCGATGAAGACGTCCTCGAGCGTGCCTTCCCGCGAGTGCATCGTCAGGACCTGGTCGTCCCGCATCCAGCCGGCGAGCCGCTCGGCGTCGGCTGGGTCGTCGAGGCTGATCGTCTGCTCCTCCCGCGAGCGGAGCAGCACCGACGCCGTCCGGCTGCCGTAGCGCAGCTTGAGTTCCTGGGGGGTATCCAGCGCCACGATCCTGCCGGCGCTGAGGAAGGCGACCCGGTCGGAGAGCTCGTCGGCCTCTTCCATGTAGTGCGTCGTCAGGAAGACCGTCGTGCCCTGGTCGCTCAGCTGGCGGATCAGGTCGCGCAGCTCGCGGGCGGAGGTCGGGTCCAGTCCCCGCGTCGGCTCGTCCAGGAACAGCACCTTCGGGGAATTGATCAGCGAGCGGGCGACCAGCAGGCGCTGCTTCATCCCTGAGGAGTACGTCCTGACCTTCCGCTTCCCGGCGTCGGTCAGCCGGACCAGCTCCATCAGCTCGCCGGCCCGCTTCCGCGGCACGCCGTAGAGGTCGGCGAAGATCTCCAGGTTCTGCACTCCGGTGAAGCGCTCGTAGAGGTTCGGGTCCTCGAAGACGAGGTTGATGATCGGCTTGATCGCGTCGCGGTCCCGGACGACGTCGTGCCCGGCGATCGTCGCGGTGCCGCCGGTGGGGCGGGTCCGGCCGGTCAACATCCGGATCGTCGTCGTCTTCCCGGCGCCGTTGTGACCGAGGAAACCGAAGACCTCGCCCGGCATGACATCGAAGGAGATGCCGTCGACGGCGTGGACGTCTCCGTAGGTCTTGACCAGATCGCGGACCTGGATGAACGGCGGCTCGCCGGTGGCCTGGGCCGCGGGCCTCGCGGACCGGCCGGGCGACGGGGACAGCGCTGCGGACATCTGCGTACTCCTGAGGAACGGCGTCGCTGAGACGGACGGTCGCGACCGCTTGCTCCGCCTTGCGGCGGCGAACTGGCGCGATGGTGAATCGCCGCCCATCGTACCGACCCGATGTCACATTTTTGTCGAGGGGGGGTCGAATTCGGGGCTATAGGACCGTCCACGGATAGTTCGTCCGTCCGCGACCCGCATCCATCGCGTGAAACACCGTATCGGGCACGGTATGCTTGGGCGACATGTGCGGTTTTTCCGCAGGTCCTGTTGCCGACTGCCCGGTAGCTGCGCGCGGCCAATGGTCCATTTCACTGGCCCGACCCGTCCGGTAGCGACGAACCCCAGCGAAGGAGCAGCCGCGTTCATGGCGGTCCCACCCCGGCCCTCACGGCCACGGATGTCACCCGGCGGACTGACACCGCGACCTGCCGACCGGCTCCCGCTCCTCATCGCCGGCATCGTCGTCCTCGTCGCACTGGTCTTCGCCGGAACGCTGCTCGTCTCGGTCCTTCAGAGCTTCGGCTCTGACGACCCACCTGGCACGCAACTGGCCGGGCAGCAGCCGACAGGCCCGGATGCGGGACCGACCGTCGTGGCAACGACCGGAACGGTCGCCGGTACGCCGAACCCCGCGGAGAACTCGACGACAGCGATCTCCGATCAGGGTGCCAGCACCCTTGGTCAGCCGTACGTCGTCTGCCTGGACGTTGGGCACGGCGGGATCGACTGGGGGTACACCCGGACCGACCCGGACAGTGGCGAACTCATCGCCAAGGAGAGCGACATCAACCTGGAGATCGCCAACGCGATTCAGGATCGCCTCAAGACGCAGGGCGTCGAGGTCGTGCTGACCCGAACCGAGGACACGATGGTGAACCCGACCGGCCTCGACGTCAACGGCGATGGAGAGAAGGCAACCGATGGCGACGGCGACGGGTTGATCGCTACCATGCTCGTCGATAAGCCGAACAATCTCGACGAGCTCCAGGCCCGCGTCAACGTCTGCAACGAGGCCCACGCCGACGTGATGGTCTCAATCCATATCAACGGCTCCGACAACACCGAGCTGCAGGGTTACGAAGCCTGGTGGGCGGCCGACCGCGACTTCACAGACAAGAACGAGTGGCTCGCGAACGAGCTCGTCCAGCAGTTCGGCCAGCAGTTCGCCGACGCTGGTTTCGAGGTCGAGTCACGCGGGGCGGCGAGCGATCTGGAAACCGATATTCCCGCCAAGGACATCCCGGCGAATGCGTTCGACGGCTACGTCGTCCTGGCTCCGGACAAGCCCGAGCGCGACTTCACCGGCAGCACGATGCCGGGCGCCGTCGTCGAGTCCCTGTTCCTCTCGAACGACAGTGATTGGTCGGTCCTGTCCGATCCGACCGGGATCGACGCGATCGTCAACGCCTACGTCTCGTCGGTCAACGGCTTCTTCACGGAGTTCCCGGTCGAGGGCAAGCGGCTCTCGACCGGGGAGAGTCACAGTGGCCACACCGCCGGAACGGCCCTCGGGACTCCGGGAGCCGTCGCCACGCCAGCCGCCGCACCGAGCGAGATCGCGATGGCGACGCCGGCGGTCTACCCCCGTCTGCCGCCGCCCCTCCAGACCGACGCCGAGTCCAGCTACCTAATTGAGACGGCCGACACGGGCCGGGACGAGGTCGCACTCACATTCGACTGCGGCGCAGACCGAGGCTACACGGAGGACATCCTCGACCTGCTGAAGAGCAAGGGCCTCAAAGGATCGTTCGGCATGACCGGCCTCTGGGCCGAGGCCAACCCCGATCTCGTCCTGCGGATGGCGCGGGAAGGGCACATGATCTTCAACCACACCTACACGCACCAGTCCTTCACCGGGTTCTCGACCGACTCGAGCGACCCGGGCACGGACTTCCGGATCAACGAGATCGAGGAGACCGCGCAGGTCGTCTCGGAGATCACCGGCGGCTATGACATGGCGCCGTACTGGCGCCCACCCTACGGCGACGTCGGTCCGCAGACCCTCGCGGACATGGCCTCGATCGGCTACGGGATCACAGTGATGTGGACCGTCGACACGCTCGGCTGGAACGGCATGACCGGCGACCAGGTACTGGAACGCTGCCTGGACACCCTCCAGCCCGGCCAGATCGTGCTGATGCACGTCGGTGTCCAGGCTCCGGGCGACTTCGAAGCCGTCGCGCCGTTCATCGAGCAGGCGGAGGCCCAGGGGTATGCCTTCGTGACAGTCGACCAGCTCATGCAGCCGTAGGATCAGGTCCTATCCGGCGACGATGGCGGTCCGAACCGCGCACCTCTGCGTCACTGCCCGTCTTCGTCTCGACGGCGACCACGATTTCCGGTAGCCTGCGGGTAGCAACGCGACACCGGCGGGCGAATGCGACCGGTATTCCCGGTGCGGCAGCGGTCGGTGAGATGATGGCAGGACGAGGAGAACGGGCATGAGCGAGCTCTCGAAGCACTGGCGAATCTACCTGATCGGCATCGGGGCGGTCGCCACCTGGAGTGGCGTCACCTTCTACGGCATGGGCATCTCCTACCGGGAGCCGCGGGCGCTCGACGCCAACCTGGGGCTGGCGGTGACCATCGCCGGGCTGATCGTCCTCCTCCTCGGGATCTTCTTCTACATGCGCCGCCCCGAGAGCGAACGGTAGCTGCCCAACGTCGGGAGTCCACCAGCAGAACGACGAGAGCGCCCCGGCACAACCTCGTGCCGGGGCGCTCTTTCGTGGATGGGGAGCCGAGAGCGTGGGTCTCTATCGGCTGCCGAGCAACCGGCTGATCCGCTCGACGGACGTTCGGAGCGACGCGTCGTCGGTCGCGAACGACAGCCGGAAGTGCCCCTCGCCGGCCTGCCCGAAGGCGACGCCCGGGACGACGGCGACGTAGACCTCGGCAAGGATCCGGTCGCTCAGCTCCAATGAGGACAGTCCGGTCTTGCGGGCGTCGACCATCGCGTAGAACGCGCCCTCCGGCAGCGGGCAGGTCAGCCCCCTGATCGCGCTGAGCCCCTCGCTGACCATCCGGCGACGGCGGTCCCAGGCCGTGACCATCTCGCCGATGAAGGCCTGGTCACCGGTCAGCGCCGCCACGCCACCGGCCTGGGCGAACGAGGTGGCGCAGGTGACGGAGTGGCTGTGGACCTTGGCGATCTGCTCGACGAAGGCGGCCGGACCGGCGACGTAGCCGAGCCGCCAGCCGGTCATCGCGTAGGCCTTGGACAGCCCGTTGAAAGTCAGCGTCCGCTCGAACATGCCCGGCAGCGTCGCCAGGCTGATGTGGCGGTGACCGTCGTAGACGATCTTCTCATACATCTCGTCGGCGAAGACGAGCAGGTCGTGCGCGATCGCGACCTCCGCGATCACATCGTACTCGGCCCGTGTCGTCACCCGTCCGGTCGGGTTGTTCGGGGAGTTGAGCAGGATGGCCCGCGTCTTCGGGGTGATCGCCGCCTCGAGCTTGTCGCGGGTGATCGCGAAGTTGTCGTCGGCATCGAGCGCGACCGGAACGGCCGTGCCGCCAGCCAGCTCGATCATCGGGACATAGCTCACCCAGGCCGGCTCGAGGACGAGCATCTCGACCCCCGGCTCGATCAGCGTCAGCGCCGCCTGGAACAGCGCCGCCTTGGCACCCGGCGTGACGATGATCTCGCTCTGCCAGTCGTACTCGAGCCCGTTCTCGCTCCTGAGCTTGGCCGCGATCGCCTTGCGAAAGGCCGGCGTCCCGGGCGAGGCGACGTAGTGGGTGTCGCCGCCGTTCATGGCGTCGATCGCGGCCTGCCGGATGGGCATCGGCGTGATGAAGTCCGGGTCGCCGCCGCCGAGGTCGATCACGTCCAGCCCCTCGGCCCTGAGCTGGCGGGCCCGATCCGAGACGGCGAGCGTCGGCGACGGCGCCAGGTCACGAACGCGATCGGCGAGGAAGCGGGCGGGATTACGCTGGGTCTGCACGGGGACACTCCATCGCGACGACGGTCCCGCTCGCGCCGGTTCGCGCCGGGAATGCGGAGATTGTAGGACGATCCGAACCGGCAGCGGACCCCGGCCCTGAACGAGCGTCGTCCCATTGCGACAGAACCTGGTACGCAGAGGAGCCGGTGACATCTCAGTGAGACATCACCGGCTCCTTGATCCGTTCCGTCCGGAAGGTGCGCGTCACACGGAGAGTGACCGCTACCGGATCGGAGTCGTCCTGGTCGCCTGGACCGCTGGCCCGGCCGCTCGGTTCGGGGTTGTGCTGGCCGGAACCGCCGGAGGGATCGAGCCCGTCTTCTGGCGCAACTGGTCGTCGAAGCCGGGAATGCGTTGCCGTACGATCTCGGCGGCATGGCCGTTCGCCGACTTCATCAACTGATCCGCCGCATTGGTCACGGCCGCCAGGAGGCCAGTCTGCTGGATGATTCCCAGCAACCCACCAGGAGACTGCTGGCCACTGGAGGCCTCATGCCCACCAGAAGCCTTGCCGGCCTGGGAATCAGCGCCGGCACCATGCTGATCGGACCCGCTGTCTCCGTGGTAATGGTGGTGATGATGCTGGCCACCACCGCCACCCGTTCCGCCGAGCACGATCCCGCCGATCAGACCGGCACCGACCGCGACCATCGGATGCGCGGCGACCCACTCCTTGACCCTGGCGAGCGTCTCCGGGGCAGCGGACGTGACGGAATCGGCGGCGGACTTCGCCTTGGCCGCGACGTCCTGCGCCGCGCCGGCCGGGTCCGATACCGCGTCCTGAACCGCGCTCTTCGCGTCGGCCGCCAGATCCGTTGCCTTGCCTGAGGCATCGGACGCCACGTCCTTTGCCTTGCTCGCCGCGTCGGACGCGACGCTCTTCGCCTGGCTCGTGGCATCGGAGGGCCCGTCCTGTGGGCTGGTCATCGTTGCGTCTCGACCCGGCGTCGACCCGACGGCCATCTCCTCGGCGAACGTATCGGCGACGGGCATCGGTGGGGCGTCCATCGTCCCACCGAGCGGGGTCGAGAGAAACTCGCTGCCGGGAAGCGGGTTGCGGCCGCCGGCCCCTGACTGATTGCGTTGGCCTGAATCCATGACTCGAACTCCTGCGAAGACGTCTGTCGACTGGTGTCGGTGGGGTGGGACCGGTGATGGAACACGTCCGCCTGTCATGCGGTGACGGAACCGTGAACGCGGACTGCCTTATCTCTGCTGACCAACAACACCCTTGACGGACTTCGTCACCTCGGACAGCAGCGCACTGCCGGTGGCCGAGATGGTGTCACTCAGACCGGACGACTTCGCCGACTGCAACAGCGACGCCTGCAGGTGCCCCCCGACACTGGAGGACGACCGCTGACTGGAGTGGCTACTCCCGCCACCGCCGCCGCCACCCGAGAGGCCACCGCCCAGAAGGAATCCAAGAAGGAGACCGCCGCCAACGGCGATCAGCGGGTTCTCCTTGAGCTGATGCCTGATATCGAGGCTCTGCTTGATCTGGGTCGTCGTCTCTTCGACCTGGGACCGGGCCTGATCGCTGATCGACTCGACCCGGTTCTCGATCTCCGCGAGTCGACTGGCCGCGTCATCCCGGTGCTGATCTAGCTCTTGACGGATTTCGCTTGCTGTTGGGCCCATTCCTTGTCCTCCTGCAGTGACTCGATCGTCTCGTCCGGCCGGAGACTCGTGGCGCTCAGCTGGGATTTGCCGACAAGCGCGAGGATCACCGCGATGATGACCAGACCGCCGCCGACGATGAGCGCGGCGGCCCAGCGGGGCATGGCGTCGTCGAGGAGTTCGACCAGCGCCAGCATCAGGAAGACGAAGCCGATCAGTGCCAGGACGGCACCGCCGACCATCATCCCGATACCCTTGGCCGCGTTGCTGGCACTCTCCGAGAGCTCGGTCCTGGCGAGCTGAAGCTCACCCCGGACCAGCCCCTGGATATCCCCGACCATCCCGCCGATCAACTCGCTGACCGACTCGTTCTCGTGCCCCGTTGTCTGCGCCGGCGCCGTTGCGCCGATGACCGGTTGTTGATTTCGATCCATGGAAGGCTCCCGCCGAGTACGACCTGACACGACACCCGGAGGGACGCTAGCGGAAGATCTTGGCGAGGATGAACCCGATGGCGACCGCCCCGATGACGGACTCGATCGGCTTCTCCTTAACGAACGTTTCGAGGTCACTGATGATCTCGTTCGTGTCCTTGCCCTTGAGGTATTCACTGGCCTGGTCGAGTCTGTCGGCGACCATCGCCGCCTGAGCGGGGACCGGCCCACCACTTTCGGCCTGCTCCCGGAGCTTGTCGGCCGCGCTGCCCAGCCCGTCGGAGGCCCTGTCGAGGCCCTGATCCGTCTTGTCCGTCGCCTGGGCCTTGATCTCGCTGGCCTTCTCTTTTGCCTGGCCGAGCTTCTCCTCGGCCTGATCGGCGGCCTTGTTCATCTGGTCGCTGGTCGATGTACTGGAACCACCTGTGGACATGGGAGACCTCCGCAGCGTGTCCGTCGAACGGGGGCCGGGCCCCCGTGAATGTCGATCGAGACGCAGGGCAAGTGCCAACGTTCAACATTCCTGAATATGTCGCCATTCCTCTTCTGTTCAAGGGAATCGTTGGAGTACATGGGTCGAGACCAGCCGCGGCACCGCGGGGTTCACGGTACCGGATAACGGATTTCGGTCGTGGGAGGGGTGATCGCAGCGCAGGCGTTGTCGTCACGGGACGCGGATCGATGGGAACCGACCCGGGTCAGGATCGTGGTGAACCTCGGACCACATCACCCGTGGACGTTCCTGTCCATTCGTGGTCCCTTCTTCCGGACTCTTCGGCGTCATCGTCGTCCACCGAACGTTGGCACTCCCACTTGATGAGTGCCAGACGCTGTGCTAGAGTCTCCTCTTGGTATGGGCGTTCCGTGGACGTGATTCAAGGGAACCCAGGCACCACCGGTCGTCCAGGGGCGTCGCATGAGCGCGCCCCGACTAACGTGCTTCGCAACGCATGCAGGAGGTTTCAGGATGTCTGAGACAACAGTGGATGTTTCGAGCAAGCTCCGACCGCTCGCCGACAAGCTGGTCATTCGACCGGCCGGCCGCGAGGAGACCACCCGGGGCGGGATCATCGTTCCCGACACCGCCAAGGAGAAGCCGCAGCGCGGCACGGTCGTCGCCGCCGGCGAAGGCCGCAAGGACGACGACGGCGAGCGCATCACCCTCGACGTCAAGGTCGGCGATCACGTCCTGTTCGCCAAGTACGCCGGCACCGAGTTCAAGCTCGAGGACGAGGATCTGATCATCCTCTCCGAGAAGGACATCCTCGCCGTCATCACCGAGTAGACCGCCCGGCACCGACCCGACATTCCGCCCGATAGCCAACAGGAGCATCCACATGGCGAAGGTTCTGGAGTTCAACGAGACAGCGCGTCATTCCCTCAAGGAAGGCGTCGACGTTCTCGCGAACGCAGTCAAGACCACTCTCGGCCCCAAGGGCCGCAACGTCGCCCTCGACAAGAAGTTCGGCGCCCCGACCGTCACCCACGACGGTGTCACCGTGGCGAAGGAGATCGAGCTCGAGAACAACTTCGCGAACATGGGCGCCCAGCTTCTCAAGGAAGCCGCGACCAAGACCAACGACGTCGCCGGTGACGGCACGACGACTGCCACCGTCCTCGCCCAGGCGATCGTGACCGAAGGCATGCGCAACATCGCCGCCGGCGCCAACGCCATGCTCCTCAAGCAGGGCATCGACCTCGCCTCCGCCGCCGTGGTCTCCTACATCCAGGAGCTCGCCACCGAGGTCAACGGCCGGGACGAGATCGCCCAGGTCGCTTCCATCTCCTCGCAGGACAAGCTCATCGGCAGCCTGATCGCCGATGTGATGGAGAAGGTCGGCAAGGACGGCGTCATCACCGTCGAGGAGAGCCGCGGCCTCGAGTTCGAGACCGAGTTCACTGAAGGCATGCAGATCGACCGGGGCTACATCTCCCCGTACTTCGCCACCAACACCGAGCGCATGGAAGCCGAGCTGGACGACCCGTTCGTCCTGATCACCGACAAGAAGGTCAGCGCCATCGCTGACATCCTGCCGGCCCTCGAGAAGATCGCCTCCCAGCGCGCGCCGCTCGTCATCATCGCCGAGGACGTCGATGGGGAAGCCCTCGCCACCCTCGTCGTCAACAAGATCCGCGGCACGATCAACGTCCTCGCCGTCAAGGCGCCGGGCTTCGGCGACCGCCGCAAGGAGATGCTGCGCGACATCGCCATCCTGACCGGCGGCCAGGTCATCAGCGAAGAGATCGGGCGCAAGCTAGACAGCGTCGACATCTCCGACCTCGGCCGTGCTCGCCGCGTCGTCGCCAACAAGGACGACACCACCTTTATCGAGGGTGGCGGTGAGGCCGCCGCGATCAGCGGCCGGATCGACCAGATCCGCGCCCAGATCGAGACCACGACCAGCGACTTCGACCGCGAGAAGCTCCAGGAGCGCCTCGCGAAGCTCGCCGGTGGCGTCGCCGTCATCAAGGTCGGCGCCGCGACCGAGACCGAGCTCAAGGAGAAGAAGCACCGGGTCGAGGACGCGCTCAGCGCCACCCGAGCCGCGGTCGAAGAGGGCATCGTGCCGGGCGGTGGGGTCACCCTCGTCAACGCGATCTCCGTCCTCCAGGGCATCCAGGCCGAGGGCGACATCAAGACCGGCGTCAACATCCTGCGCCGCGCCCTCGAGGAGCCCCTTCGCGCCATCTCGACCAACGCCGGCCTCGACGGGGCGGTCGTGATCGAGAAGGTCCGCCGCGCCCAGGAAGAGCAGGGCAACAAGAACATCGGCTACGACGTCATGGGCGAGACCTATGTCGACATGATCACGGCCGGGATCACCGACCCGGCGAAGGTCACCCGCTCCGCGGTTGCCAATGCCTCGTCGATCGCCGGGATGATCCTGACGACCGAGGCCCTGATCTCCGACAAGCCGGAGCCGGCCTCGGCCGCCCCGGCGATGCCGGGCGGCATGGACTACTAGCCCGAATCGGGCTCCCCGTCTCGGCGGGATCGTCAATCCCCGACCGGGGCAGTCAACCAGAGGGCCACGCCGAGCAACCGGTGTGGCCTTTTGGCGTTCTCACGGTTGCCGCCGCCATCGGAAACGTCCTCGATCGAGCGACGGCTCCCGGATCAGGACGACCGTCGCGAGGACGAGTCCGATCCCGACAAGGAAGGCGGCCTGGTAGCCAGTCACGGTCGCGACGATGTTGTCCCCTGCCGAGACGAACCGGCCAGTCGCGGCGACGATGCCGAATACAGCGATCCCGACGGCGGTCCCAACCCGCGCCGCGGCATTGAGCAGCCCCGAGGCGACGCCGTGCTCGTCGGCACTGGTCGCGACGAGCCCGTGCGCCGTGGAGGCGACGGACGCCACGCCGAGCGCTAGCCCGGCGAGGACCAGCCCGATGACGATCACCGTGACCGATCCAACGCCGAGCGCCATGACCCAGACCCCCAACGATGCTGCAACTCCAAGCAGTCCCCACCGCATCGGACCGACCGCCCCACGCTGGGAGATCCACCGGGACCCCAGCGACGCCCCTCCGACGACGGCAACGCTGAACGGCGCCAGCAGCCAGCCGGTCGCCGCTGCGGAGCCCCCCTTGATCTGCTGCAGGTAGAGTGTCAGCAGGACGGCCGCTGCGCTGGTCGTAAAGGTCAGCGTGAAGCCGACCGCCGACCCAGTCAGCAGTGCCCGGTCACGCCAGGCACTACGCGGGACGAGTGGCCGCTCCCCGCGCTCGCCGCGGGCGAACGCTCCAAGCAGGACCAGACCGGTCGTGATCGGCAGCAGCACAGTGAGTGGGTCCACCGTCCGGGTCTGTCCATTGCTCAGGCCCAGCGTCAGCGCCAGCAGTCCGAAGGTGAGCGTCAGCGATGGGACCACCGGGATCGTGATCCGGCCCCGAGTGGGCTCCGGGAAGTGGATCAGGAGCATCGCCACGGTTGCCAGGACGATGGGCAGGACGTTCATCAGCAGGGTCCAACGCCAGCCGATCATATCGGAGATCACCCCGCCGAGCGCGAATCCGGCCGCGCCACCGGCCGCCCCCGTCGCCGCCCAGTAGCCCAGTACCCGGTTCCGCCCGTCGCCCGGCGGGAAGAGTCCGGCAACCATTGCCAGCGCGGACGGCACCGCGAGGGCCGCTCCAACCCCCTGGATGCCGCGCCCGACGATCAGCGATCCGCCCTCCGGCGCCAGCCCGCCAATCACCGAGCCGATTCCAAACGTGATCAGGCCGGCGATGAAGAGCCGCCGCGCTCCCCAGGCATCGGCCAGGCGCCCCGCGAGCAGCAGCAGCGAACCGAACAGAAGGGCGTAGATCCCCACCACCTGTTCCCGCGCGCCGTCCCCGAGGCCAAGATCCATCTGAATCGTCGGCAGCGCGACGATCACGACCGTGGTTGCGAGGACATCGATGAACTGGACCGCGCAGAGGGTCGCGACCAGCACGCGGACCGTCACCGAGGACAACCGATGGTGATCTCCGGTCGTCCAGTCCGCTGACGCTCGTTTCAGCCTCATCCCTGCTTCTCCATTTTTTACTTCAACGTTGAAGAATGTTTCCGAAAGCGTACCATGTCCCGGACATGGGGAACCCTGATGGCTGAACGTGACGACGCAAAGGTGTCGCTCAAACGCATCGCACAGGAGCTTGGCGTCTCTGCCAAGACCGTCTCCAACGCCTTTAACCGACCTGACCAGCTGTCGGCCGGTTTACGGGAGCGCATCCTCGAGACGGCGCGGCGGCTCCAGTACGCCGGGCCGGACCCGGCCGCCCGCGCGTTCCGCCGGGGACGTTCCGGGATGGTGGGCGTAATCTATGCGAACGCCCTCTCCTACGCCTTCGCGAACCCGGCAGCCGTCGCGTTCCTGTCCGGGCTGGCGGAGGTCCTGGAGACAGAGGACATCGGATTGGCGCTGATCGCCGGTTCGGCCGGGACAGCCCGGTCCGCCGAGGGGCTGGGCCGCGCTGTTGTGGACGGTGTGATCGCCTACTCGCTGGCCACCGACGACCCAGCGCTGGAGGCCGCCCGGCAGCGCGGCCGGCCGACCGTGATCGTCGATCAGCCACGGCCCACGGGCGGACCCTGGATCGGGATCGACGATCAAGCCGCCGCCCGGGCGGTCGCCAATGAGCTGATCGTCGCCGGACACCACCGGATCGGGATCGTTTCGTTCGCGATGAACCTCCAGGCGACGGGTGAGATCGTCTCACTCGCCCATCTGCCATCGATCACCCTCGAGGTAACGCGCCACCGGCTGGCTGGCTACGCCGAGGCGCTCGCCGAGATCACCTCCCTCGCTGACGTCCCTATCGCCCACGGGCGGGACAGCACGCCTGCGGAGGGGAGGGCCGGAGCGGCGACGTTGCTGGCCGCCCATCTCGACCTGACGGCGCTGATCTGCCTGAGCGACCAACTCGCGATCGGAGCGACCGCAACGTTGAACGAGCTCGGCCGGTCGATTCCCGGCGATGTTTCCCTCGTCGGCTTCGACGGCACGGCTGGCATCCTTGCGGACGGGATCAGCCTGACAACGGTTCGCCAGCCCCATGAGGATAAGGGCCGTGTCGCCGGCCGCCTGCTCCTCGCGGCGCTTCGGGGCGACGCGCCAGCGGCGATCACGCTCCCGTACGAGGTCATCGTCGGAACCTCGGTCACACCGCCACGCCCTTCGCGTTCACTAGGATTGGCCGACGCGAGTGAGCGATGACCGAAGTCCTGGCCCACGGGCAGTGCTGGTGGAAATGGAACAGAGGGCAACACCGATCGGCGCGGCCCTCTGGCGTCTCTTCCGGATTTGACGGGGTTGCGGACATACTCTGGTATCGGTAGTGCGTCTCGCTGGCCAAGTAATCGAACGAACGGCAGAGGAGGCACCAGTGAGCGATCGGAATGTCCGTCAGGACCTGAGGGACCACATCGACTCGAGCGCGCCAATGGATCGGGAGGATGTGACGGAACTGACCGAGGAACTCGACCCCGGTGTCACCTCCGACACGACGAAGATGAACGAGACGACGGTGCAGGACCTGCCGCAGGCGGCGATTGACGGCGGATGGCAGTACGCCCAGCACGACGGCAATGCCGAAGAGCTGAGCGAGCACGATACTCAGGTCATTTCCGATATCGAAGTGGCTTACGAGAACGTCGATTCTGGGGTGGTAATCGTCGGCCGGGGCCACTCCTACACCGAAGCCTATCGCGACGCGCTCCGGCAGATGAACATCCCGCCTCAGTAGGGGGTGCTTCGGAGGGGCATGAGCGGTTCGGCCTCTCACGGACGGCGGTACTGCCTCCCTGCGCATTGTCTTACCTGCAGCGGCCTGAACCGGGCATGATCCTAATGCTGAATCCCGTCAACTCGCGTGGGCCACAACTTCCATTGTGGCCTACCGATCTTCGTGAATGGGAACCAGACGATTCGCCGTTCGACTTCGGCCAGCTGTCAGTCCGCGTGCTAAAGCAGCTGTCCAAAGACGAAGGCGATGCCGAAGAAGAGGATGAACGCGATGATGATGATCATAAACACTCGGTAGAATCCACCGCCCATAGCGAGTCTCCTTTCGTTCTCTGCGTTCCCCTACTCAATCCACACGCCAGCATGGACGCCCGGTCCTTCATGAACCAGCACTCCGGCCCAACCACGGCGAGCACAGCCAAGGACAAGCAGTTACGGCTCATTACTGGACGCAGTAGTTCCCGGTAATTCGAATGTGTCTCCTCGGGTGTATTCTGAGTCTCGTCGAGAGCGGTGACGATCAGGATTGACCGACGTTCAGGCGCCGTTCACACAATCGACAGAAGTGCGCTGAAGCAAAGGAACGTCCGCGCAGCCGGCGCGACGCTCTGGTCTGGTTCGCCGCCCCGATCAGCTTCGCTTGTATCCCTCGTCCCATAGACACAGGACAGCGTCCCCAGCTGAACGACCGGCCCCGCGGAAACAGGGCGAGAGCGTGCCGATTCATTAGACAAATAAGGGAAGCGGCTCGGTCAGGCCGGGGCAACCTGTCGATCGGCGCGCGACGTTGGCCGCAGCGATCCCGCTACCGGAACCAGTGCCACCGCTCATCCGTCGTGCCGGCGAGGAACCGCAGGACGACCATCAGCCGGGCCATCGCTGGCCCGGGTGGACGCAGCGAGCCGGTCTCCGGGACACGCTGGTCGATCGCCGCCACAGCCCAGTGGAGGTGATACCGGAAAGCGCGGGCCTGCCAGGAACGGAGCTCCTTCCCGGCCCAGTCGTCGTGCCCCAGGTACCCCTCCAGCGCGGCCGCGAGCATCGCGAGCGGGAGCTTGGCGAAGTCCATTGCGGGCTCGGCGAGGGCGGCGTCGCCCCAGTCGATGATGGCCCGGAACTCGCCGGAGGCCGGGTCGACCATCAGATTGCGGGGAGCGATGTCGCCATGGATCAGGACGAGCGGCGGCTCAGCCGGGACGAATGGCGCCAGCCGGCCGAACCAGCCATGCAGCCAGTCCGCCGTCTCGGCATCGAGCGCGGCGTCCCGAACGAGTGGCACGAGCAACAGTCGAGGATCGTCACCGCCGGCATCAATCGGAATGAGAGGCGACGCGACCGCACCGTTCGCAGTCGCGCCGTGGAGCGCAGCGAGCTGCCGACCGACCTTCCAGTAAGCCGCGACGGAGTGGGCAGGCGACAACGCAACCCGGGCGAGGTCCGCACCCGAAACGCGCCGGAGCACCATGTATGGGACATCGAGACCAGCCGGGTCCTCGTCGAAGGCGACGATCTCCGGCGTCCGGACCCCGGCCCCACGAGCGATCGGGATGACGACGTGCTCCTTCCGCAGGTCGTCGGCGAGCGAACCGTTGTCCCGTGGGATGCGCAGGACCAGCTCGTCTCCGAGCAGCCAGGCATGGTTGGCCGCCCCCGCCGGAAGCGATCGGATCTCAGTCACGTCGACGCCGAATCGTCCGGCGATCCCGGCCACAACCTCGGCATCGGGGGCCTCGATCTCCAGCAACGGTCATCCCTCATTCGTTCGTTACGGCAACCTGAGCATGTCCGGCCAGGCAACGGGCGCCCCCGTCGTCATCCCGATTCATGTCGGCCGGAGGAACCGGGTGGTATCCCTCGTGCGCCATGGACGGTATCGTCCGTGACCCAGAACAAGGAGCAACCATGAGCGACGAGATCGACGTCAACACGGCTACCGAACTCCCGCAGCAGGCGATCGACGCCGGCTGGCGCTACGCCCGGGGCGACAACGCCGACGACCTCGACCGGGACGAGGCGGAGGTGGTGAAGGACTACGAACTCGCCTACGAGAACGTCGACTCTGGTCTGATGATCATCGGCCGGGGCCACAGTAACGATGAGGCCTACCGGGACGCCCTCAGTCAGATGGGCATTGAGGCGTCGTAGCGCGTCATGACCGATGACAGACGCAGAGTATCTCGAAGGTAGAGCTCCTCACGCGAAGGGCTCCGCCTTGTCCCGGTCACTCAGTGAGACCGAGCATCCCCGTTCAGCCAGGTCCGGGCCGCGTCGATCTCAGCCATGGTGATCTGGTGGCCGCCGGCCTCCCAGTGCAGGCTGACCTCGGCATTCGCCGCCTCGTAGAGCGAGGCCAGCGCCTCGACCTGAGCGACCGGGACCAGCGGGTCGGCCTGACCGGCGCCGATGAAGACGCGAGTGCCATCGAGTTCCGGCAGCGACTCCGGCTCGAACGGCAGCATCGGGCTGAGCAGCGCGGCGCCGTGCAGGACGCCGGGGTTCCGGAACAGCAGCGACGCGGCGATGTTGGCGCCGTTCGAGAAGCCAACCGCGACGACCCGGCTGGCGTCGAACCCGTACGCGGTCGCCGCCGAGGCGATGAACCGGGCCAGCTCGGCGGTCCGGAACGCGAGGTCCTCCTGATCGAGGATGCCCTCGGCCACCCGGCGAAAGAACCGCGGCGCTCCGCCCTCCGAAACCTTACCGCGGGGGCTGAGCAGGCCGGCATTCGGCGCCAGCGACTGCCCCAGCGACAGCAGGCCGTTCTCGTCCCCGCCGGTCCCGTGGAGCAGGAGCAGCGTCGGTCCGCCAGCAATCTGGCCGGCCGGCGGGTCGTAGCGGTGGATGAACCCTTCGATATCGGCCACGCTGGTCTCCTGTTCGATTCTGAGTCCGGGTAAGCTGCGCTGCGCGAGCCTGGCTGGTGCGCGCGTGCAGGCTGTCATGATGGCCGAACCGCTGCGTTCCTGCCCATGATCGACCACGAGAGACGGAGACCACCCAATGACCGAGATCCCCGCCAGTTTCCACGATCTGCTCATGACCCCCGGCATCGCCACCCTGACGACCAATGGCGCCGACGGCTACCCGCAGTCGACCGCGCTGTGGTACCACTTCGACGGTGACGTGATCCGGATCGTCATGCAGGCCGGGACGCGCAAGGCGAAGAACCTCCAGCGCGACCCACGCTGCACCTTCATCCTGATCGACCCCCAGGACAGCCACCGCGTCATCGAAGTCCGCGCCGACGCCGACCTGACCACCGAGCAGGGCGACGACCGTCCCCTCTCGACGATGATCCTGGCCCGCTACGGCACGAGCCCGGACCAGATGAGCAACGTCGGAGCCCCTCGGATCATCGCGACGTTGCGTCCGGTCAGGGTCAACACTGTCGGCTAGCGGACCCGCGCAGCACCTGAAGAATCAGCCACCGCGCAAACCCTCATTGGATCGGCGTGATCGGATTCGGTTCGCTCGGCAGCTTCGCCATGCACGCCCACTGGCAGGGTAGCGGCTCGGAGGTCGTCGCGCTCTGGGACCCCCATCCGCGGGCGGGCGGTTCCACGATCGCGTGGGCGCCGGCGTGGCCGTCGATGCCGATCCTCGACCGATCACGTCGTCGCGGCGTACTGCGCGGCGGTCGAGTCGCTCAATACCGGTGGCGGCATGATCGGGGTGCTTCCCAGACCGGATGCTCTCGATTCCACCAATCGATAGGTCCCGGTCTGTGAGCAGACACGTTGCCAACCGGGTCTAACCCTTGAGGCCGGAGAAGGTGATCCCGGCGATGATCTGGCGCTGGAAGATCAGGAACGCGATCAGCGGCGGCAGGCTGGCGATCGCGAGCGCGGCGACGATCAGGTTGAGCGACTCCGACTCGCTCAGCCGATAGAGCGCGACCGAGATCGGCTGGATGTTCGGGTCGTTCAGGACCAGCAGCGGCCAGAAGAAGTCCTTCCAGGAGTTGATGAAGGCGAAGATCGAGACGACCGCGATCACCGGCTTCGACAGCGGCAGCACGATCTGGACGAAGACCTGCCAGGCGTTGGCGCCGTCCAGCGTCGCGGCGTCGGTCAGGTCCGGCGGGATCTGGTCGAAGAAGCTCTTGAGCAGGAAGATGTTGAAGGCGCTGACCGCCGACGGCAGCCAGACCGCCCACCACGAGTCGGCCAGACTGATCCCGAACAGCGGGACGTCCAGCACGACCAGGTAGCGCGGGATCAGGTAGGCGTCGGCGGGCACCATCAATGTCCCGATGAACAGGAACAGGATCGCGGTGCCGAACATCGGCCGGAGGCGGGACAGTGAGTAGGCCGCGGTCGACGCGACGACGATCTGGATCAACCAGGATCCGAGCGCGATCAGGGCGGTGTTCCGGAAGTACAGGGTGTAGCGGAGGCTGTCCCACGACTCCTGGAAGTTGTCCCAGCGCCAGGTCTGCGGCAGGAACGTCGGCGGCGACCGGAAGATCTCGGTCGAGGTCTTGAGCCCACCGAGGAACATCCAGACCAGCGGCACGACGGTCGCCAGTGTCGCGAGAAGGAGCACGCCGAGCAGGACCGCATAGGCCCAGCGGCCGGCTGGCTGGTGGCGGGACAGTGGTGACGTTAGTGTCCGCTCGGGCGAATCGTCGGCGGCGCGACGGGGCAGACGGAAGCGGCGGGTCGTCGGTGCGGCGATGCTCATCGGGCCTCCTGTGGCACGGTCCGAATGGCGACGATGAGGTCAGCTGGCGAAGCGCCGGGTGACCCAGAGGTAGACCAGCGAGAGCACTACCAGCGCCCCGAACAGCATCAGCCCGAGCGCGCTCGCCGCCCCGTAGTTGCCGTACTGGAAGGCGTAGCGGTAGAGCAGCAGCATCACCGTCAGCGTGGCGTTGGCTGGCCCGCCGTCGGTCAGGACGAAGGGCTCGGTGAAGACCTGCATCGTGCCGATGATCTGCAGGATCAGGGTGATGAGCATGATGAAGCGCATCTGCGGCAACGTGATGTCGAGGAAACGACGCCAGAGCGAGGCGCCGTCGACCTCGGCCGCGTCGTAGAGCGACGACGGGATCCCCTGCAGCGCCGCCAGGTAGATCAGCATCGTCGCCCCGGCGCCGCCCCAGGTCGCGAGGATGACGAGGGAGAGCATCGCCGTGTCGGGCGACTGCAACCACGGTTGCGGGCCGATCCCGACCCAGCCGAGGGCGGTGTTGGCGAGCCCGGCGCCGGGGTCGTAGATCCACTGCCAGAGGAAGACGGTCACGATCGGCGGCAGCACGACCGGCAGGTAGAACGCCAGCCGGAAATAGCTCTGGAGGTGGCGGGCCTCGTTGATCGCCACGGCGAGCACGAACGGGACGAGGTAGCCGAGCAGCAGGCCGTAGAGGGCGAACTGGCCGGTGTTCCGCCAGGCCCGGTAGAACAGCGGGTCGTCCAGGAGCAGCCGGAAGTTGGACAGCCCGACCCATTCGGCCGGCCGGACGAGGTCGACGCGCTGGAAGCTCAGGATCATGCCGTTGACGATGGGATACCAGGAGAACAGCAGGAACAGCAGCAGCGCCGGCAGCAGGAAACCCAAGGCGACCAGCTGATGCCTGACGACCCCGCCGATCGCACTGCCCCGGGTGGTCTGCACCGAACCAGTGGCCGACCCCGGTACGACTCCTTCGCGCACGGTCGCATCTCCTCTTTGGCGCCAGCGGCGGCGCGATTCCGGTCTACCCGACAGCACACCGGCCACACCCGACCCCTGGCCCACGAAGCCAGGGCGGACCGGCGATGACTCGTGCGCCACCGCCGGCCAACCGTCCTCCGGCGAACGTCCCCGGGGTTACCCGTTGATCGGATCGAGGACCTGGGTCTGGAACTGCTGGGCAGCCTGGTCGAGCAACGTGCGTGGGTCGGCGCTCTCGTCGGTGAGGATGGCCTGCACCGCCGCGTCGATCGCGGCGTAGAGCTGCTGCGTCTCGATCGGCGGCTCGGCCTGCAGCGTGATCCCCGCCGCGCCATCCACGAATGGCCGGTAGTACTCGACCGGCGCGTTGGCGTACTTGTCGAAGATGGCCTGCCGCTGGGCCTGGAAGTCGCCGGTGAAGATCGGCAGCTGCGGCCACCCGATCAGCGCGCCCCGCTGCTGGTCGGCCAGGAGCGACGCCTCCAGGTTCTGCAGGTCGAACTCGCGGAACAGGCTGAAGTCGACGGCGGCCGTCAGGACCTCCGGGGCGGAGTTCGGGTTGAACATCCAGACCGAGCCGCCGGTCAGGGTGGCGTTGCCTCCGTTCTGCGGCAGGCTCCCGAGGCCGAACTGGTTGATGTCCGCGTCCGAGAACGTGTCGCGGATGTACGGCAGGGCGTCGGCGGCCTGGATCGACATCGAGACCTGGCCGGTCGCCATCAGCTGCCGGGTATCGTTCTGGTCGAGCAGCTGCCGCTCGGGCATCGAGCCATCGGTGTAGCGCATGTCCTTGAGGAACTGCAGCACCTGAACCCCGACGTCGTTATTGAAGATCGCCTGCCACCGTCCGCCGTCCTGGGAGATCATCTGGCCACCGGCGGAGTACATCCAGGCGGTGAAATGCCAGCCGCCCTGGTTGTTGCTGCTGGTCTCGACGAAGCCCGCGCGTCCGTTCACCGTCAGTGCCTGCGCCGCGGAGCGGAGCTCGTCCCACGTCGTCGGCGGCTGGTCGGGGTTGAGACCGGCCTCCGTGAAGTGGTCCCGGTTGTACATCAGCCCGAGCAGGTAGCCACCGAGCGTGAAACCGAACAGCTCACCCGCGCCGTCGCGGACGACGGCAAGGGACTCCGGCGTGAAGCTGGAGAACGACGGCCACTGCTGGAGGTAGCTGGTCACGTTGGCCGCCTGACCACGGCCGATGATTCCCTGGGGCTCGGTGTAGGCGGCGATGAACGCGTCGGTCAGCGTCCCAGCGGCCAGCCGGGCCGGGAAGGTCTGCGGGTCCCAGGTATCCTGCGACGCCTCGACCGTGACATTCGGGTGGGCCTCCTCGTAACGGGAGATGGTCCCCTTGAAGGCCTCCACGGCCTCCGGCTGGTTCTCCTGTGGGGCGTTGTTGACCCGGATCGTGACCTCGGCATCCTGGGCGGCGGCGGCACCGGGCCGAATCGAAGGAGCCATCGCCGCGGCGAGGCCGATCGTGGCGCCGTACCCAAGGACGTCCCGACGCGAGAGCCGGGTCGGGGCAGGGAACAGGGTGGTGGGGACGGGGCGGGAATACTCGTCGCTCATGGACGTTTCTCCTCCGTGGTATGGCTCCCGCTCGACGCCGAGCGGGCGGACAACCGGCACGGGTGTCCATACGCCGCTCAGATTATAGGCGAATCCGTCTGTCGCCGGAACCACCCTCCAGGAGACCGCCCCGGCCAGGAGTCGGAGGGCTCCTCCCGCACTGAAGCGCGATACCGAGGACAGTCAGGATCGTCGGCGAACGAACGGCCGGTCGCTAGATCCCGTCCATGCCGAGCCATGCCGGTTTCAGCAGCGAGGAGAGCACCCGGAACGGGTCCCGGGCGAACTCGCCGGGGCCGTCCGGCCCTCCCGGATCGGACATTGCGACCAATTGCCAGGTCAGCGCCCGTCCGATCCGGCCCACCCGGCAGGCGAGTTCCAGGTCCCGGACCAGATCCGGCAATGGGGCGAGATCGGTGAACGGCCCAAGGTAAGCGTCGCGCACGGCCAGCAGGCGCGGGTCGTCGATCGCGATATCGTAATAGTCGATCAGCACTCCAAGACAGACGACCATGCTGGCGAAGGGGTGGGCGACGCCGCTGTCGCCCCAGTCGTAGAAGCGATAGGCGTCCGCGGACGTCCCTCCCGCCCGGATGTTGGCCGTGTGCAGATCGTTGTGATCCAGCGACACCGGAACCGCCGAGGCGGCGAGCCGGGCGCACCCATCGACGACCGCTGGGCGCAGCGCCGCCGTCCGTTCCCAGAGCCGCCGGTCCTCTTCAGTGCCGTAACGGTCGACGAATGTCCCGGTCGCGGCCAGCATCTCGTCGAAAACTTGTGGCAGCGCCGTGGGCCGCATGTCGCGCACGCTGGCGGCGAGCATCGCGTCGACCTGGGACATCATCGATCGCTGGAGGGCCGCGTAGTCGGGCAGGGCCCTTGAGAGGACGTCCAGGAGGGCATCGACCGGCGCTCCCTTCGGCAGGACGGGCGCTCCGGCGTCCGGAAGCAGCAGCCAGCCCCGGTCGGAGTCGATCGCCAGCGGATGCAGGACGAACCGCGGTGCCACTTCGACCAGGAGCTGGTAGAGCCCGGCCTCGTAGCGTGTCGCGTCACCGCCGGCCTTGAACCAGACTGGCCCCTCGGCCGTCGGCGCGGTCAGGATCGTGCTCCACGGGAAGATCCTGGTCTGCTCGACCGGCCCCGTCCGCTCCCGGTCGACCGTCGCCAGACCGGAGTCCAGCCACGCCGTCGCCGCATCGCGCCACGCCGCGGTCGACCAGACCGTGACCCCGCGTCCCGTGCTCATGCCATCCCTCACCGTTACGACGACCGTGGCGGCGAGGAGAATACCATCGCCACCGCGGCCATCTGTGGGGACTGACGTTGTTCAGCCGCTAGTCGATCGGCTTGAGTGCGGCGACGATCTCGGCCCGGCGCGGCTCGAGGAACGGCGCGAGGACGACCTTCTCGCCCAGCGTCGCCTCGTCCTCGTCGACCCCGAAGCCGGGGCCGTCGGTCGCCAGTTCGAACAGCACGCCGTTCGGCTCGCGGAAGTACAGGCTGCGGAACCAGTACCGGTCGACCTGACCGCTGCTCGCGATCCTGTATTCCCGCAGGCGATCGGTCCAGGCGTCGTAGGCGTCGTCCGGGACGCGGAAGGCGACGTGGTGGACAGCGCCCGCCCCCTGCTGAGTCGGCGCGAGACCCGGCTCGACGGCGACGTGCAGCTCGGCACCCGGTCCACCCGGACCCATCTCGTAGACGTGGACCGCCGTGCCCGCATTGAAGGGGTTGGCGTACTGCCGCACCGGCCGCATACGCATCGCCCCCTGGAGGACGGCATCGGTCGGCGGGAGGGTCGGGATGCTGATCGTGATCGGCCCGAGACCTCGGATCTGGCGCTCGGCCGGGACCGGGCTGCGGTCCCATGGGAACCCCTCGCCCGCGCCGCCGTCGTCGATCAGGGAGAGCCGCTGCCCCTCCGGGTCCTCGAAGTCCAGCACCCAGCGACCGTCCCGCTCGACCACCTCGCCGGCCTCGACGCCATGCTCGGCGAGATGTCGCTTCCACCAGTCGAGCGTCTCGCGGCCCGTGACCCGCAGCGCCGTCCGGACGACGGAGCTCGTGCCACGGCCCTCCTTCGGGACGGGCCAGTCGAAGAAGGTCAGGTCGCTGCCGGGGCTCCCCTTGGCGTCGGCGTAGAACAGGTGGTAGGCGCTGACGTCGTCCTGGTTGACGCTCCGCTTGACGAGCCGCATCCCGAGCGTCTGCGTGTAGAACCGATGGTTCTCCCGGATCGCCGCCGAGACCGCCGTCAGATGATGGATGCCGGTGAGTTCCATTGGTTTGCTCCCTGTAGCCGATCACGCTGCCGATGCACCTACCACAACCATACCGAGCGAGCCGGACTTTGACTTACGATATGTTAGCACAGCTCGATCGGAGGCGATCCGCGAACGTGATGCGTGTCATGACTGACACGCGTGGTGTTGACCGTTCCACGATCGGTATCCCTCGACTATGATCCGCCCATTGCGATTGACTGATGCCCGGACCGTCCCGGTCGTCGGGCCCCGATCTCGCCCAACCGAGGACAGCAGCCATGAACGTGTTCATCTCCGTCGATATCGAGGGGATCTCCGGCGTCGTCCACGCCGACATGATGATGCCGGGCCAGACCGAGTACGCCCGTGGTCGGCGGCTCATGACCGAGGACGCCAACGCCGCGATCGAGGGGGCGGTCCGGGCCGGGGCGGAGCACATCCTCGTCGCCGACGGCCACGGGCCGATGCGCAACCTGCTGATCGAGGAGCTGCACCCCGCCGCCCACCTGATGACCGGGAGCGCCGACGCCCGGCCCTCCTGCCAGCTGGAGGGTGCCGACGAGCGCCCGTTCGACGCGGCCCTGTTCGTTGGTTATCACGCGATGGCGAAAACGTTCCGGGCGATCCACCCGCACACGATCGCCGGGGCGGTCGTCCACGAGCTCCGGCTCAACGGCGTGCCGCACGGCGAGACCGGGCTCAATGCCGCAATCCTTGCCTCGCTCGGTATCCCGACGGTGCTGGTCACCGGCGACGAGACGACCTGTGGCGAGGCGATCGCGATGCTTGGCGACCCCATCTCGACGGTCGCGGTCAAGCGGGCGACCGGCCGCAACGCCGCCGTCTGCCGGCCGCTCGACGAGGCCCGGGTCGAGATCGCGGCGGCGGCCGAGCGGGCACTCGGCGCGATCGACACCGTCCCGCCGTACCGCCCGGAGCAGCCCTTCCGGATCGAGGTCGACTTCCTCACCATGCCGCAGTGCGACCGCGCCGCCCGGACGGCCGGCGTCGAGCAGCTCAGCCCGGTCACGATCGCCATCGCCGGCGAGCCGTCGCCGTGGGCACAGTACCGGACGCTCTGGGCGGCGCTTCGCTCAGCCCTCTACGAGCCGGCGTCCTTTCTGGCCTGACGAATCCTGATCTGGCGAGGGGCCGAACTGACGAGGGGCCGACTCGAGAGGAGCCGGACCGATGGTGGATGTGCGCACGACCAGGATCCCGGACCGCCCAACGGCCGACCTCGTGTCGAACAGGACCCGGTTCCAGCTCCGGCTCCTGCTGGCGATCCTGGCAATCATGCTGGTCATCGTCAGCGTCCGGATCGCCCAAGGAGGGCTCGAACTCTGGCAGACGGCCGTGGCGCTGCTGATCGGGACGGTCGTCGGGATCGCGCTCGGCCGGATCAACCGCGTCTCCTGGGACCAGTCGACCGGCAGCGTCGTCTCGCAGATGGACCTGCACGGGGCGGCGATGCTGGTCGTCTACATCGGCTTCGCCCTGAGCCGGAACCGAATCGTCGGTACCTGGGTCGACGACGCCCACACCGTCTCGGCGATCGGTCTGGCGCTCAGCGCCGGGACGATCGCCGGCCGCATCCTCTTCCTGCTCCGCGGCATTCGGAGCGCCTTTCGGGTGGCGGGTCTGCTCCCCGGCCGGTAGCCTGACACCCACACATCCCGTTACTACCCCGAGAGACCGCCCTTCCTACCGGATCATCCCGCCGAGAATCAGATCGTGCGCCATGTGGGCCTTGTCGGCCCCCCGGAACTCGAACTCGAACGACTCGCTGCTGACCCGGAGTTCCATCTTGCCGCTGGAGAAGAATCCGCGCCCCGTCAGCAGCCCACTCTCATCCTCGGTCGCAATCGAGGTGATGCGGCCGTAGGGAACGGAAACCATCGACTTCGTCTTCCGAGCGAACGCCTTGTCATAGATGATGATCCGCAGCGATGTCACTCCGAGGAATCCCGTACCGCCCCCCTTCATATCGAAGACTCCAAGGACCCGCTCGCCCGGCAGAAGCGCGGCCTCGATCTTCTGGAACTGCTCACGCTTGTCGAAGTACGGATCGCCCTGTGCCATTGCGTCTGTCCTGTCTCCTTGAACATCGAATCCTTCCCGGTCATTCCCGGCTGGTCGCCTGACTCCGACATCCTGGCTTCGACGATGTGGCCCCGACGATTCGGTGGCAGCGTTGGCTGGTCATGGTGACAGCGGAGATGCGGTACGGTTCCGGGTATCGATCGATCGACCGGGTTCGGGCCTGGTCGACTTCTCATGGTAAGGAAGGCTCGTCCACCGGATGCCGCATCAGCCGATCGTCTTCTCGACAGACCCCGACTACTTCGCCGCGGCTCACCGGGAGCTCGCCATGGCCTTCCCCGGCTCGGCGGTCGAGCGGCTGGGGCCGGACCTCGGCCGCCTGACCGGTGGCCCAGACGAGCTCCCGACCCTGCTCGACCGCCTTCGCGAGCTACCGGTCGTCTTCGTCCGCCACCTGATGCGGGAGGTGGCGATGCTACCGCTGAACAGCGTCCGGCGGGACAAGCAGTCAGTCAGCCGGGCCGTCATCGATCTCATCTCCGCCGGAACGCCGCTGGCCGTCCAGATCTGGTCCAGCGGCGAGTCACCGCTGTCCTACGGGGCCGAGGAGCTCTGGCACCATCTCTCCGACGAGTTCGGCCGGCGGGGCAGCGCCGTCACCCGCTCCGGCGCCGACACGACGCTCGGGCTCGCCATCACCGGGGCGGGCATCGTCGTCGGTCTGACGCCGCCGCTGGAGGGCTACGCCGACTGGCCGGGCGGCCGGATCCGGCTGCGACGGGACGAGGGGCAGATCTCCCGGTCCGAGTTCAAGCTGGAGGAGCTGCTCGCCCTCGGCGTCGTCGCCCTGCCGGACCACGGCGTCGCGGTCGATCTCGGCGCGGCCCCCGGCGGCTGGACCCGAATCCTGCGCCGGTCGGGGCTCCAGGTAGTCGCCGTCGACCCCGGCGCCCTGGACGAGCGGCTCGACGCCGACGATGGGATCACGCACATCCCGCAGACGGCGGCGCCATTCCTCGCCCGGACCGCTGAACCGTTCGATCTCGTCGTCAACGACATGCGGATGGTCCCGGCGATGTCGGTCGACCTGATGCTGGCCGCCTCGCGTCACCTCGCGCCCGGCAGTCTCGGCATTATGTCGCTCAAGCTGACGGCTCAATTCGCCGTTGAGACCGTCGACCGCGCCCTCGCCGCCCTCAGTCAGACCTACGAGGTCGTCTTCGCCCGGCAGCTCTATCACAACCGCAACGAGGCCACCGTCGTCGTCCGGAAGCGCTGACCGTATTCGTCCAATTCCGGCTTCCGACAATCGACATCCATGTCCGAAAACCGCCAGACACCGACGTCCGGTCGGCGTATCCTGTTGTCATGGACCAGGCCACCGACACCCTCTACCGCGCCTACACCACCCGCGACGCCCGATTCGACGGGCGCATCTTCGCCGGCGTCCGGACGACCGGCATCTACTGCCGGCCGGTCTGTCCGGCCCGGATGCCGAAGCGGGAGAACATGACGTTCTTCCCGACGGCCGCCGCGGCCCAGGCGGCCGGCTTCCGGCCCTGCCTGCGCTGCCGGCCGGAATCGGCTCCGGACTTCGCCGGCTGGCGCGGGGCGTCACCCGTCGTCCACCGCGCCCTCGCGCTGATCGAGGACGGCTGGCTGGAGGACCGCGACATCGACGACCTGGCCGGGCAGGTCGGCGTCAGCGGCCGCCAGCTCCGCCGACTCTTCCGAGACCACCTCGGCGCCACCCCCGTCACCGTCGTCCAGACCCGGCGGGTCCTGCTGGCGAAGCAGCTCATCCACGAGACGGATCTGTCGATGGCGGAGGTCGCGATGGCGTCCGGCTTCGGCAGCGTCCGGCGCTTCAACGAGACCTTCCAGCGGCTGTTCGACCGGCCACCGGGCGAACTCCGCCGGCAGCGGCCGCGGGAGCGCACCGCCGATTCCGGCATCGCGATCCGGCTCCCCTACCGACCGCCCTACGACTGGGCGGCGCTGCTCGCCAGCCTCGGCCGGGCGGCGATTCCCGGCGTCGAGCGGGTCGACGGGGATCGCTACGCCCGGACCGTCCGGTTCGGCGAGCACCGCGGCTGGGTCGACGTCCGACCGTTCGCCGGCAACCGCTTGCAGCTGACCGTGCGGTTCCCCGAGCTCGAGGCCCTGCCACGGATCATCGGTCGCGTCCGCCGCCTGCTCGATCTGCCCGCCGATCCACTGGCGATCAACGCCCAGCTGGCCGAGGACCCGCTGCTCGCTCCGCTGGTCACCGCCCGGCCCGGCCTCCGGGTACCGGGGATCTGGGACGGCTTCGAGTCGGCCATCCGGACGATCCTCGTTGAGGACCATGTCGCCCTGGAGCGGCTGGTCTCGAACTTCGGGCGCCCGCTCAACGACGCGGCGGCCGAGAGTTCGGGGCTGACCCGCACCTTTCCGTCACCAGCCGATCTGGTGCATGCCATTCCGGACGGTGGGGTGAAGCCATCTCCGTCTGTCGTTTCGGCAATCGCGTCACTCGCGGCGGCCATCATCGTTGAACCGGCGCTGCTGGGTTCGCACCGGGACCCGGGCCAGACGTCCGGGCGGCTGCGGAGGCTGGACGGGATCGACCACGGGCTCGCGGCGGCGATCGTCTCCCGGGTGCTGGAGGGGTTCGACGAGCTCCCGCCCGACGTCGGAGCGATGTTCGCCACCGCCGGGACGGTTGCCCTGCCGGCCGACGACGTCCACGAGCGGACCCGGGCATGGAGCCCATGGCGAGCCTACGGCGCCGCGCATCTTCTCGCCGCCGCCCATGATGAGACGACATCTGAATCGAGCCGAATGGAGACTCCCCATGACCACTGACTCAACCCCACGCCTGATCTCGATCCACGAACTCGCCACCCCGGTCGGTCCGATCCTGATGGCAACCGATGAGGACGAGCGGCTCCGGGCACTCGTGTTCGGAGACGACCGGGCGGGACTCGACGCCCTGCTCCGACGATCCTATGGCGATGTCCCGATGACGACCACCACTGAGCCGGGCCCGGTCGGGATTGCCCTCGGCCGCTACTTCGACGGCGACCTCGACGCTCTCGGGGAAGTCCGGACGGCCAGCGCCGGCACACCCTTCCAGCGAGCCGTCTGGGACGCCCTCACGTCCATCCCGGTCGGGACCACGACGAGCTACGGGGCGATCGCGGCGGCGATCGGTCGGCCGAAGGCGGTCCGCGCCGTGGGAATGGCGAACGGCGCAAACCCGATCGGCATCGTCGTTCCGTGCCACCGGGTGATCGGGACTGACGGCACCTTGACCGGTTATGGCGGCGGGATCGAGCGCAAGCGCTGGCTGCTCGACCATGAGGGCGTATCGATCCCGCGAACGCTCGCACTGGTCTAGCGGCGGAATCGCTCTCCCTGCCCACGTCGTCCGGTATTCAGGAGCGCGTCACGAAGTACCACGCGCTCCTGTCCGGTTCCCGCCAAAGAGCACCAGAGGAGGAATGGTTCGTGCCAACGACCGACCTGCAACGCAAGGCCAACGCCTTCCGCGAGCTCAACCTCTCGGGCGGGCTCATCCTGCCCAACGCCTGGGACGCCGCGAGTGCCCGCGTCCTGGAGCTGGCCGGGTTCCCCGCCATCGCGACCGCCAGCGCCGCGATCGCCTTCGCCCGTGGCTTCGCCGACGGCGAGGGGATCGGCCGTGACCAGATGCTGCTGGAGATCGCCCTCATCGCCAGCCGCGTCGCCGTCCCGGTCTCGGCCGACATCGAGGCGGGTTATGGGCCGACCACGGCCGACGTCGAAGCGACGGTCGAGGGCGTGATCGCGGGCGGAGCGGTCGGGATCAACCTCGAAGACAGCCAGCCCGATGGCAACGCTGAACCGCTGTTCCCACTGGTGGACGCGGCCAACCGGGTCGGGGCCGCCCGGTCCGTCGCCGACCGGCACGGGCTGGCCCTGACGATCAACGCCCGGACCGACGCGTTCCTGCTCGGCCTCGGGGTCAGCGACGCCGCTCGGCTCGCTATCGCCGTCGAGCGCGGCCAGGCCTACCTCGCCGCCGGTGCCGACGTGATCTTCGTTCCGGGACTGCTCGACCCCGCCCTTGTCCGCCAGGTCGCGGACGGCATCGGCGGCCCCGTCAGCCTGCTGGCCGGACCTGGCGCTCCGCCCGCCGCCGAGCTGTTCGCGGCCGGCGCCTCCCGGATCAGCGTCGGGCCGCACCTGATGCTCTCCACGCTCGGCCATCTCCGCACCGTCGCCGACGGCCTTCGGGCCAGGGGGCGGTTCGACGCCTTCGAGACGGAACACGTTCCGTTCGGCGAGGCAAATGCGATGTTCGAGACCGCGACACGTAGCTGAGTCAGATCTCCATTGGACAGGCTGGTAGATCGTCGGCGACCCAGAACCCTCGTGAGCACCTTCGGGACGCTCGATCAGCACCGAAATTAGCGAGACCCGTGGCAAGAATGCCTCGGGTCTCGTTGGTCCTCATCCGCGTCACGGTGGCTACGCAGCCTCGGCGTAGTTGATCGGCTGCTCGCTGAGGTTCATTGCCGTCTGGCTATCTCACAACGGACAAGGCAATCCGACCCGTTCGGGGTCTGCGGCACCAGTTTGGGTGTGTGGTTTCAACGTCGTCCCTACGTCGGATTGCCGACGCCAAATCGAGTCACTGGTCAAGCCGGATTGACAGTGGTGTGCTAGCCCTCTGGATCTTGGCGAGCAGCGCGCTCAACTGGTCCTGATCGGCAAGGCTCAGAACCAGAACCGGTGATGTGGACTGGAGTCGATGGACGAGTTTGGACCACACCTCTCGGCCGCTGTCCGTCAGCGCAAGGACGCGGACACGACCGTCGGTAGGAAGGGGCCGACGCTCTACCAGACCCGCCTGTTCCAGTTTCGTGCTCATCAACGTCACGTTCGACGGGTCACAGCGCAACTTGCGGGCGAGTTCTCGCATCGAGATCGACGGCGCGTCAGGGTCCAGGGCCCAGAGCACCGCGGCGAGCGATTGGGTCAGGTCGAACTCGGCCAGTACGCCGTTGATCAGTGCCTCAGTGAGGGCGCCGACCTCGATGACTTGATTGAGCAGGAAAGTCGATCCCGATTGATGCTGCCCGGTTTCGCTGGACATGAGGATTCCCCCTTGACAACTAGTTGAATTCTTCGTTGAATCTTACCATGATCGGGAGGAGTCAGGCCGTCAGTCTGGACCCTCGCATGATCCGGTTGTTTCGGCCGGGACGGATCGGTGGCTGACAGGAGAAGGAGTACATCATGGTGATAGTACGCGAGACCGATCGGTCAGAGCGCGAGGCCGACCTTCATAGGGGGGACCAACGCCAGGCGATGGGAACGGGGGTGGTGACTGGCTTTGCAGGGCATGCGGTCTACATGACCCGCCGAGGTGGGCCAGACGTCCTCGAAGTCCGGGAGCGTCACGTCCCTCTTCCCGGTCCGGGAGAGGTCGTCGTCGAGATCCGGGCGACGGGTGTAGCGTACGGTGATCAGAAGTCGAGGGAAGGGCTCAAACCCGGCATGCACTTCCCTTCCATTCCCGGGTATGACGGGGCTGGCGTCGTCGTCGCCGTCGGAGCCGGAGTGATTGAGCCGGTCGTCGGCACGCATGTTGCCGTCTGGACCGGTGGAAGTGGTGGCAACGCCAGCCACGTCACTGTGCCGTCCTGGGCCGCCGTCGGCTATCCGGCGGAGATGAGTTCGGAGACGGTCGCCAGCATGATTCTGACCTATCTCACCGCGTATCAGCTACTCAACCGGGCTGTTCCGGTCCCGGAGGGCGCGACGATCCTCGTTCACCCCGCCGCCGGCACCGTGGGCACCGCATTGCTCCAGCTCGGGGCGCTCCGTGGACTCAGGATGTTCGGGACCGCCAGCGCCTCCAAGGCCCACCTGGTCAGCCAGGCAGGCGCCGAACCCATCAACTACCGCACGGAGGACTATGCTCGACGCATCCGCACTGACGGGCCGGAAGGCATCGACGCGATCTTCGATGGCATCGGCGGTAACAGCTGGCGGAAGGATTTGCCCCTGTTACGAGCCGGCGGCCACCTTGCCGTCTATGGTTTCACGGAAGGCGTCAGGAATGGTCGACGCAACCTCGCCGGTCTGCTCCGAGGAGCCATTCGGGCGCCACGACCCAGCTATCTCACCTACTACCTGAGAGGTGTCGGGGTGACCGGCTACCGGGTCGACGAGACGATCGCCGCCCATCACGACTGGTATGCCGAGGACATGAGCGCGCTGATCCAGCTGCTCCGGAACGGCGCAATCACACCGATCATCCACAAGACCTTCCCGTTCCGGGAGGCGGCAGAGGCGCACCGGGAACTGGCGTCCGGCTCAGCGGGCGGGAAGATTCTGCTCTTGCCGGCAAGCTGACGGGTGCCGTCGGTTTGGGGCCAGTTACCGCGGGCGCAGTGTCCCAATACCCAGCCCTGGGCCTGGCGTCCGTCCAACCCGACGCCGTTCTGCGCGAGATTACGAGTCATCTGAACGCCGGCCAGGGACTGGCCGGCGTTCAGATGACGAGAGCGGCTAAGCCGTCTCAGCGTAGTTGATCGGCTGCTCGTTGACCGTCATCAGCAGCGGCCGCGAGCGGCGCCGAATGACGTCGGCGTTGACGATGCACTTGCGGACGTTGTCCAGCGACGGGATCTCGAACATGACGTCCAGGAGGACTTCCTCGATCGTCGTCCGCAGACCACGGGCGCCGGTCTTCCGCTCCTCGGCCTGGCGGGCGGCCTCCTCGAGCGCGTCGTCGGTGAAGATCAGCTCGACGTTGTCGAGGTTGAAGAACTTCTGGTACTGCTTGACGATCGCGTTCTTCGGCTCGACCAGGATCTGCATCAGGTTCTCGCGGGTCAGGTGATCCAGCGAGACCGAGACCGGGAGCCGGCCGACGAACTCGGGGATCAGCCCGTACTGGAGCAGGTCGTCGTGGTTGAGCTGCGCCAGCGGGTTCGGGTCGGCGACGGCGGAGGTCGCCGTGGAGCCGAAGCCCATCAGCGGCTGCTTGCCGATCCGCTTGGAGACGATCTCCTCCAGCCCCTCGAACGCCCCACCGCAGATGAACAGGATGTTGCGGGTGTCGATCTGGATGTATTCCTGGTGGGGATGCTTGCGGCCGCTCTGGGGCGGGACGTTCGCGACGGTGCCCTCGATGATCTTGAGCAACGCCTGTTGAACCCCCTCACCGGAGACGTCGCGGGTGATGCTCGGGTTGTCGGACTTGCGGGCGATCTTGTCGATCTCGTCGATGTAGATGATGCCCGTCTGGGCCCGGGTCACGTCCCCGGCGTTCTGGATCAGCCGGAGGAGGATGTTCTCGACGTCCTCCCCGACGTAGCCCGCCTCGGTCAGCGCCGTCGCGTCGGCGATGCTGAACGGGACGTCGAGCAGCTTGGCGAGGGTCTGCGCAAGCAGGGTCTTCCCGGACCCGGTCGGGCCGACGAGCAGGATGTTGGACTTCTGGAGCTCGATGTCGTCGTCGCTCTCCAGCCCGGCCATGATCCGCTTGTAGTGGTTGTAGACCGCCACGGAGAGGATGCGCTTGGCGCGGTCCTGCCCGACGACGTACTGGTTGAGCTGCTCGAGGAGCTTGCGCGGGGTCGGGATACGGGTCAGGGGCTGGTCGGTGCGCTGGGTCGTGGGCTCATCCTCTTCGATGATCTCGCGGCACAGCTGCACGCACTCGTCACAGATATAGACCTGATTCGGACCGGCGATCAGTCGCCGGACCTCTTCCTGGCCCTTGTTGCAGAAGGAACACCGGTAATGCACCCGCCCACCTCGCGTCCGTGGTGTCGTCTGGCCGGCAGCCCTGACTGGATCCCAGATCAGAACCGCCGTTGGTCTGTGCTCCCACCGGAACATCCGGAAGAGCGCACCGCTCGCCGCACGCGTCGCCCGGTCGGGTCCAGCGGGGCCAGCGGTGGCTGGCCGAACGAATCCTCCGGACGCCCGGCAAGGGCGCCCAGAGGACCGTCATGAACGCATCTGGCTATGAAGTAGCGATGCCGGCCGGGGCCGTGGAGGGCATGGCGGCGGCGACCGAGGCCGGTCCGCTCTCGGGCATCAGCACTTCGTCGATCAGGCCGTAGCCCTTCGCCTCTTCCGGGTTGAGGTAGTAGTCCCGCTCCGTGTCCCGCTTGACCCGGTCGAACGGCTGCCCGGTGTGGGCGGCCAGGATCTGGGTCAGCTTGGTCGTGAGCGTCAGGGTCTCGCGGGCCGCCACCTCGATGTCGGGGACGTTTCCGCGGAACCCGCCGGACCCCTGATGGATCATGATGCGGGCGTTGGGCAGCGCGAATCGCTTGCCGGGCGCGCCGGCCGCCAGCAGAACGGCGGCCATACTGGCACCCATCCCCATGCAGAAGGTCGAGACATCGGGCTTGATCATCTGCATCGTATCATAGATGGCCAGGCCGGAATACACGACGCCGCCCGGCGAGTTGATGTAGAGGCGGATGTCCTGCTCGGAATCCTCATGGGCGAGGAAGAGCATCTGGGCGACGATCAGATTCGCGATCTGGTCGTCGACCGGGGTGCCGAGGAAGATGATGCGGTCCTTGAGCAGCCGGGAGTAGATGTCGAAGGCGCGCTCGCCGCGGTTGGTGCTCTCGACGACCATCGGTACGAGATTCTCGATCTTCGGAATTTCCATGAACCTGTTGTCCTCTTGGTACGGCGCCCCGGTCTGGGCAGCCACGCCGGAACGGTCCTCACCGCCCACCGGGCAGTCCTCCGAGACGCCGCCGGTCGGCCAGCGGAAGGGTATTCCCGCCGGCCCCCGGTCCGCCGGCTCGTCGCCAGCAGGACCGTCTGTGTTCACACACCCCTAATCATACCGTTCGCGTCGAGGTCAACCACCCGCCAGAACGGGTGGGCTGGCCGATCCCGGCTCTGGACGCTTTCGATCGACCGGCTTCGCAGCGGTCGCACCGTCAGATACGCGGGGCGAAGATCGTCACGACAGCCCGCAGCCGCGCGAATCCGTCGGAAGGAACCCGAAGTCCGGCAGAAACGAATCGAATCGTGTGCATCGGGTCCGCACGGTGCTGACCGGTCTGGCAACCATTCTGCCTTGCTCAGATCGGACACACCATCGGTTGTCCCATCCCTTCCCACCGGAAGTTCCGCCATGAGCACGACAAGCGTCTTCGCCGTCATTGGCTGTCACCGTGACCGGACCGACGAACTCCTCCTTCAAGGTGAGGATGGCCGCTGGTACGCATGGCCGTCCCCGACCAGTGAACCATCCCCCGTCGACGATGACGAGCTGGCGAGGGAGTGGCATATCGACGGTCACGTGGACGAGGGCGACGAGCTTCCTGGTCGGCCGCGCGCCCGATTCTCGCGTTCGGTTCGCGACACCGGTCAGTGGAGTCGACGGCCCAGTACGACCCAGTGACCCAGCCCCTCGGGGAAGACGAAGTCGCTGATCAGCGGCTGAAACCCTTCCTCGTCGTAGAGGCGCACCGCCGGGCTCTCGGCGACCATCGTCGTCAGCACGGCCCAGTGGTGCGGCTTGCCCGCCATCGACGCCTCCAGGAGCCGGCGCCCGTAGCCGCGGCGTCGGGCGTCCGGGTCGACCGCCAGCTCGACGATCACCCAGGCATCGTCGAACGCGACGGTGCGGAGCTTCGGCCGGAGCGATGGAGCGATCTGGCGGTACCACCACTGGTCGGGCCGATTGGTATGGCCATAGATGAAGCCGAGAAGGCGCTCACCGTCGAGCAGCAGGATGGCCTCGAAGTCAGGATAGGTCCGGTGGGCCGAGAGGGCCTCCCGGAAACCGACGGCCGCGGAGGCGCTGTGGTTGTACGGTGGCTCGCGAAACGCCCGGTCGTAGACCGCGACGATCCGGTCGATGTACGGGTCGAGGTCGCCCGCCCGCCGAATAGCGATCGTCTCGACTGCCACTGCCTCTGCCTCATCCCCGAAGATCGACTACGACCAGGATGCGGCACCAATGCCGTCAGTCCAAAACCCGATAGCGCTGTCGCATTGTCCATAAATGGAGTTTGCCCGCAACCATCGCTGGCTGCGGGCAAACTCGTTCGGGTCTGACTGTGCCGGCACGCTACCGCGAGTCCCTGTCGACGATCTGCGCCTCGACCGTCTCGGCTTCGGGGTTGCTGCCGTCGGCCGTCGAGCCGGCCGCGGCCGCCGCCGCAGATGCGAGTTCCGCGTCGGCGGGAGACTCGGTCACTTCGAGCGTCTCGGGGTCCGCCGCCACGGCGTCGGTGAAGTCGGCCTCGATGATGTCCTCGTCGGACTCACCGTCAGGCGTCGCCTCGACCAGCGTCGGCTCCGGGGCGACCCAGCCGTTGAGGACGGCACCACGGCCCTCGGTGACGATCTCGACCAGCCGGTCGGTCAGGTTGCGCTCGAACAGGTCGCCCCGGAGCAGGCTGCGGAACTGGTCCTGCTGGTACAGCCCGCGGATCGCCTCGGCGTTCTCGGAGCCGGCCGCGACCTTCTCGATTTCGGCGAGGACATCCTGATCGGTGACGACGATGTTCTCGCGCCGGGCGATCTCCTGGACGACCAGGGTGTTGCGGAGCCGCCGGGTCGCGTCCGGGCGGATCTCCTCGCGGAGCTCCTCCAGCGTCTGGCCGTTGGCGCGGAGGTAGTTCTCCAGCGTGTCGCGGTTCTGTGACAACCGCGTCCGGAGCTGGCCGATCTCATCGTCCAGCGCCTCGTCGACCATGACCGGCGGCAGTTCGATCGCGGCCTGCTCGGCGACCTTGTTGAGGGCGTCGTTGACGACCGTCGTCCGGGCGCCGGCCGTCTTCTCGCGGTGGAGGTCGTCCTCGATCTCGGTCCGTAGCTCGGCGACGGTGTCGGCGTTGCCGGCCTTCTTCGCGAACTCGTCGTCCAGATCGACCAGATCGATCCGCTTGATGCCCTTCAGGGTCGCGGTGTAGGCGAGCGTCTTGCCGCGGATGGCCGGGCTGACCGTCTCGTCGTCGTCGGCGAAGGTGAGGTCGAAGCCGCGGGTCTCGCCCAGGGTCATGTCGAGAAGCTGCTCGCGCAGACCATCGAAGATGTTGCTCTCGCCGAGGGTGAAGGTCGCACCCTCGACCGGCTCCTGGAACTGCTCGCCGTTCTCGGTGACGGCAAGGTCGATCACGACCTGCTCACCTTCGACCGGCTTACGTTCGTCGCTGACGTCGACCCACTCGCTGGCGTTACGACGGAGGCGCGCGATCGTCTCCTCGACGTCGCTCTCGGTGATGGAGGCGTCGATCGGCTCGACCCGGACGCTGGCGTAGTCGCCCGGCTCGATCGTCGGGTAGACCGGGACGACGACCCGGAAGGCGAGCGGCTCGAACTCGGTAATGTCCGCGACCGGGTCACCGATCGGCTGGACGTTCTCCTGTTTAAGGGCGTCGCGGTACATCCGGTCCATCAGAACGCGGTTGGCCTCCTCGACGATCGTCTCGCGACCGATCCGCTGCTCGACGAGCTGGCGGGGAGCCTTGCCCGGCCGGAAGCCGGGAACCTGGACGGTCTTGGAGACCTGACGGAAGGCCCGGTCAATCGCCTGGGCGAATTCCGCCTCGTCGGCCGTGATATCGAGTTGGACCTGGCTCTCGGGCAGCCGCTCAACAGTAACCTTCACGCGTAGTGCGCCTCTCTTCCCGGCCGGGCGGGAACCCGGGCGCCCCCTCGGTGGAGGGGGCGCCGCGAGAACAGACGGCTCAGGGACGTATCTTCCATATTCCGACACCGGATGGTGCTCGCTCCTGATGCGCAGCCATGTCGGATTCGAACGGCACACCACCGCGTACCATCCGGGAACAATCCGGATCATCGACATCGGAGTATACCAGAGTGGGCCGGCGAGACCCGCCGGCACTGGCGCTGGACATCGCCAGACCTGTGCCAATCTGGCCGTTGGAGAGATCGGCCCGGGATGCTACTGTCCGGCGAGAGGCGGGTGACTTCCTACCGGGTGAACCGGGAGCCTGGTGTCATCCGTCCCTCTGTCCGCTTTTCCGGCATTCCCGAGCCGAAAACTGGGCTGTCCACGCTGGCCCAACCGACGTGATCACGCGATTCGACCCGCCCGGCGTCCTCACCCGATTGGGTGCCGCGTCGGCCTGCGGGAAATCGGCGCATCGGTTGCCCTGGCTGGAGCCTGATTCAGAGGTCGGAAACGGCGATCGTTGACCGCTATGTCACACGTCGATACATCAGCAGGGCGCTCCCGGTCCCCCACGAGGGAGCGGCCGGGGAGCGTCACAGGAAGGAACCTCGGCATGTCGAGACGTCTCACAGCCGGCGACGCAGCACGCCACCCCGGAGCCCGGTTCGGCACGTCGCGCATCGCTCGCGCGGCGATGCTCGCCCTGCTCAGCCTCTCGCTAATCGGTGGGTCGCTGTCCGTGGACGCCGCTCGCCCGGTCGCGGTCAGCCTGTCAGGGATGTCGGCGGTCATCACCGGCAGCGGTAATGGCGTCAACGTCCGGGCCGAGCCCGCGGCCGAAGCCGCGATCCGGATCGAGATCGCCGAGGGGACCGAGGTCACACTTCGGATCGATCAGGTCGATACCGTGCTGGACTCGGACGGCATCACGCGCTGGTGGCCGATCGCCGTCTACGGCATCGACGGCTGGGTGACCGGCACCTACCTCAGCGACGGCGATGCGACGAGCGGGGCCGGTCTGGTGGCGGAACCCACCGAGACCGTGGCGAGCGAGACCGTGGCGGGAGATGCCACGGCGTCCGAAACGTCCGTGGCTGGCGACGGGGCGGTGGCGGCTTCGGCCAACCCGGCGGCGCCGACGGCTCGGGTCGCCGACCCGGAGGGCATCAACATCCGGGTCGAGCCGAGCGTCACGGCGGGCGTCATTACGCTGGCCCCGGCCGAATCGGTCGTCGTCCTCCGGACCGACACGGTCGATATCGTCACGGACGTCGACGGTCAGGCCTGGTGGCCGGTCGATGTCGACGGCCAGCTCGGCTGGGTCGTCGGCTCCTACCTGAGCAGCGGCGCCGATGAGACGGCGCCGGCCGCCCCGGCCAGCACGACGACCACGTCTGACGGCGCCGTCCCGGGCGGCAGCTTCGCCCCCGGCGACCAGGTCAGCGTCAACACCGGCACCGCCGACGGACTGAACATCCGGGCCGAACCCGCTCCCGCGGCGGACGTCGTCGGCTACGTCCGGCCCGGCGACGTCGTTCAGGTGATCGGCGGTCCGGACGGGTTCGAGGCCAGCTCCGCCGGCTGGTACCTGATCACGAACGGTGACGTCACCGGGCACGTCGACGGCGACCTCCTGACGCTTGTCAGTTCCGCGGCCGCGCCGGAAACCGCCACCGCCACCGCCATCGCTACTACGGTATCGGCGGCGGCGACGACTCCAGACCTCGCCGGCTCGTCGCCGCTGGTCGGCGCGTCCGCCCAGCTCGGCGCTGGCGACGGGGACGACGTCAATATCCGCTCCACCGTTGGAACCGCTGGTGACGTCATCGCCACAGTTCCCGACGGGACGGCCGCCGACGTCCTGGATGGTCCGTTCACCGACGCGGACGGCGGCGAGTGGCTTTACGTCACGACCGCGCTCGGCGAAGGCTTCGTCAGCTCCGCCCTGGTCGGCGCCAGCGATGGCACGACGCCGGCAACCGACGTTCCGAGCGCGACGGTCACTCCGGAGGCGACGGCCGCGCCGTCCGCGACCGCGACCGAGACGAGTCCCGCCACTACCCCGACCCCGAGAGCAACGGAGCCCGCCGCCACCGAACCGGCGGCACCGGCTGCCGGAGTCGGGTCAGGAACATTCATCTTTCCGGTCGCCGGCATGATCTCGCAGGACTACGGCTGCACCTCGCTGCCCTTCTACCCGATCGACCCGAACGCCGGATGCCCGTTCCACGACGCGCTGGACATCGCCGCGCCGCAGGGCACACCGATCATCGCCTCCGACGGCGGCACCGTGACCTTCGCCGGGTGGTGCGACTGCGGTCTCGGCTTCTACGTCGAGATCGACCACGGCGACGGCTACTCGACCATCTACGGCCACATGGCCTCGCAGCCCTACGTCGCGACCGGCCAGACGGTGTCGCAGGGCGAGACCATCGGCCCGATCGGCTCGACCGGTTTCTCGACCGGCCCGCACACGCATTTCATGGTCAAGCAGAACGGCGTCACCATCGACCCGAAGTCCGTGCTCTCGTCGCTGGCCTTCTCCAGCTGACCCGACCCGCGGAACACCCGCGAACGACGGCAGAAGGGACCGCCGAGTTGGCGGTCCCTTCCGTTGTCGTTCGCGCCGGTCCGGCTGAGGTCCAACCATGCTCCTGGCATCATCGTCCCGCGTTCCCGGCCGGACCGGACACCGTCGCGTACCGTCTGTCGTCGGCCCGCTGACCTGTGTTCCGCTGTTCCGCGTCGCGATCACAAGGGGGAATCCACTCGATGACCGAGATCGACACGGCTAACTACGATTTCCAGGCCGAGCGCCTGTTCCAGCATGTCCGCGAGTCCGGGCCGCTGATTCATCACATCACCAACCTCGTCGTGACCAACGACACGGCGAACCTGACGATCGGGCTGGGGGCGTCACCGGTGATGGCCTACGCGCCCGAGGAGGTCGGCGAGATGGCCGGCCTCGCCCAGGCGTTGCTCCTCAACATCGGGACGCTCTCGGTCGCGGAGGTCGAGGCGATGCTGATCGCCGGGCGGGCGGCCAACGCCGCGGCGGTCCCGGTCGTCCTCGACCCGGTGGGCGCCGGCGCGACCCGGTTCCGGACCGAGACGGCGCTCCGGCTGCTCGACGAGCTGGACATCGCGGTCCTGCGCGGCAACCGGGGCGAGATCGGCGCCCTCGCCGGTGGCGGGGCGATGCGCGGGGTCGACGCGGTTGGCCTTGAGGACCCAGAGGAGGTGGCGCGGGCGGCGTTCGCTCGGTTCGGCGTGACCATCGCCGTCACGGGCCCCGTCGACGTCGTCGTCGGGCCGGACGCGATCTTCCACGTCGCCAACGGGACGCCGCTCCTCAGCCGGATCACCGGGTCGGGCTGCATGGCGACGACCGCCATCGCCGTCGCGATCGCCGGCGCGGCGGTCTCGACGCCGGCCGGGTACGCGCTGCCCGTCGCCCTCGGGCTGGCGACCTACGGGCTGGCCGCCGAGCGCGCCGCCGTCGGCGACCCGGCCCCCGGAACCTTCCGGATGCGGCTGCTGGACGAGGCGGCCAGCCTCGCCGGGAGCGGCGTCCGTGGCCTGCGGGTGACGGCCGGCTGATCCCGACACCGGTCGGCTCGGGCTCGTGGGGACCGAGACCGGTCCCGTCGCTCTATGATTGGGTACGGTTCCCGCCGTGGAACAGGTGATCGGAGGAAGAGACACGATGGCACGCATCTTCGCGGGCAACTGGCACCGGGTCGAACCCCATATCCTCGAGGCCGTTCAGGATCTGGACGATGACTACTGGGTGCTGCTGGAGTTCCCGGTCAGCGGACGGGACGTCGATTGCCTCATCGTCCACCCGAACTTCGAGCCGGACAGGACGGCGACGATCATCCTGACCGAGCTGAAGTCGATCAACGATCCGATCTGGGGCGGATGGAATGGCCCGTGGATCGTGGACCGTGGCGGCCAGCAGGAAACCCTGTTAATGTCCAACCCCAATGACGTCAATCCCATTCAGCAAGCCATCAACGCCTCGAACGGGCTGAACAACTGGCTTGCGAACAATTACACCTCCTACAAGGCGTTTGGCAACAATCTCATCAATGGCCAGCGGACCAAGTGCTATCCCTTTCTTCTCATCACCACGCGGGATCCGAACGTCCAGCACACGATCGATCGCCCGCTCGGCGCCTACGGGAGCATCGCCTACAACGTCGACTCCTGGCTCCAGAAGGTGCGGAACTGGAGCACCGACAAGTCCTTCCCGCTCGACCACGACGAGATCGCGAAGATCGTCGCCCTGCTGCCGGTCACACCGATGGCAGCGTCCGACGCGTCACCCAGCCCGGACGACCTCGCCGCGATCCCGTTTCCCGACGCCGGGATGCCCCGGGCGCCCGCGGACACCAGGGACGACGCGACGGCGCGCCCGGTCGACGAGCTGGCCTGGTTGAACGGGTTCCAGCAATGGGCCGATCGCCTGGAGGCTCGGGTCGCCAGTCTCGAAGCGCAACTGGCGGTGGCTTCGGCCGGCGCCGCCACGCCCCGGCCGGTCGCAAGGGACCTGACGCAGGAAGAGGTCATGGCGATGACCTCGGCCGTGACCGACATCGCCCGGGTCGGTGGGCGGCGCGACTTCCCAACGGTCATCAAGAGCATCAACCACTACCTCGGCTATGAGCTGTCCGAGACGCGCTACAACGGGTTCGAGAAGGCCAGGTTCTTCTTCGACCAGGCCGTCCGGCAGAACCTGATCCGGTACGGACCGCTGGCCGGCCCGGCTCCGACGGTTTATCTGTCGCACGAGCGATCTCCGGCCGACCGCTTCGCCCCACCGGCGGTCGTCAGGTAGCGCGTCGCTCACCCGTCCGGACGGCGCTCAGGCACTGGACGACGGGACTCGAACGACCCAGCGCCGGGAATCTTATGTCATCCCGCCGGTGCCGGATCGTTGTCCTGTCGTCCCTCCGCGATCTGCGCCAGGGCGGACTGGAAGACATCGACCGACTGCGCCCCGCTGACCGCGAGGCGGTTGTCGAAGATGAACAGCGGCACGCCGGAGATGCCGAGCGTCGCCGCCTGCTCGACCTCGCTCAGGATGGCGGACTGGAGTTCCGGCCGCTCCAGCGCCCGGCCGGCCGGCTCGGGATCGACGCCGACCTCCGCCGCGATCGCCTTGAGGGTCTCCGGGTCTCCGATGTCGCGGCCCTGCTCGAAGTAGGCCACGCCGATCCGCTCGACCATCGCCGTCCGGCGCTCCTCGGGCAGGATCGCGTAGAGCAGGTGCGACCTGATCGTATTCGGCGTTCGCTCGATCGCCGCCCAGTCGAACTTCAGCCCGACGGCCGCGCCAGCCTCGGAGACGCGTGCCAGCATCGGCGCCGGGTCCTGTCCCACCTTTCCGGGGAGCGACGCCAGGAACGGCTCGCCCGCCGGTGGGGTGTCCGGTTTGAGCAGGAACGGGTGCCAGTGCAGCTCGACTGGCGGCCCGTTCCAGCCAGACAGCGCCCGCTGCAGCGCGGCGACGCCGATCCGGCACCAGGGGCAGATGGTGTCGTGGAAGACGTCGACGGTGATCGGCCTGGCCGAAGCCACAGTGGTCGTGTGGTCGGTGCTGGGCGAAGATGATGCCGCCATGCTGGGATTCTCCTGACCCGGCCAGGGGTTGAGGCCGGTTCTGGCCGGTGGTCGCGAGAACCATGCCCATGACGTCCCGGAATTTCACTCGCGGCCGTGAAGAATTGACTATGCTCCCCTGAACACCGAACGGAACGAACCGTCGGGGCAGGAGCGAGTGGCATGACCCTGACGGTTAAGCGGTTCTCGGATGAGTCGAACGCCTTCGAAGAGATCCCGGCCGGGCGAATCAGCGATGAACTGAACGGTGAGGCGCTGATCTGGGTCGATGTCCTGGATCCGGAAGGCGACGATGTCACTCTGCTCCGGGACGAACTCGAGCTCCCGCCGCTGGTCCTGGAGGACATAGACCAGACCAGTCGGACCCCGGTCTTCCGCCAATACGGCGACGACGTCTTCGTCGTCTTCTACGCCCTGAGCTGCTCCGATACAGGCATCGACCACCATTCCCTGTCGCTATGGGTGACGTCCAATGTCCTCGTCAGCATCCGGAAGGACGAGATCGCGGCCCTGGATGACGTCGACGACCGGTGGCGGCAAGACGTCCGCGAGACCGGTCGGAACACGCCGGTGACCCTGCTCTACTCGTTGATGGACGCCATGGTCGACAGCTACTTCCCGGTGCTGGACGAGATCGCCATCCGAGTCGAGGGCATCGAGGATCGGATCCTCGATGGTCAGGCGGATGGGATTCAGCGGGAGATCGTCGACCTGCGTCGCACCCTGCTCGTCACGCGCCGCATCCTTGCCGCCGAGCGCGAGTCGCTGATCCATATCTTCCGGAAGGACCACCCGACGATCGACGCCACGATGCTGCCGTACTTCCAGGACGCCTATGATCACGTCAACCGGGCGACCGAGGGGCTGGATGGCGCTCGCGAGATGCTCACCTCGACGATGGACGCCTACCAGTCCCAGATCAACAACGAGCTCAACATCGTCGTCCGCCGCCTGACCAGCTGGACGATCATCCTGGCGACGGGCACCCTGATCGCCGGGGTCTACGGGATGAACTTCGACCACATGCCCGAACTGCACTGGCGCCTGGGGTATCCGTACGCACTCAGCCTGATGGCACTTGTAGCAGGGACGCTGATCATCGTGTTCCGCCGGACCAAGTGGATGTAGCCACCGGTTCCCCAACGGCGGACGCCACCGCATCGGGACGGACGACGGCCAGCCGATCCTGGATGGCCCCCTCGTCGAGCCGGTAGATCGGAACGCCGGCCAGCGCGACGCCGGCGGCGCCGCCGAGCGGAACCAGCACCACCCGGCGTCCACGTCCGAGCAACTGGGCGATCGCCGCCCGGGTCGCGTCGGCGATCCGGGGGGTGACGATCGCGATCATCCCGCCGCGGTCGCCGGTCCGTTCCAGCCGGACCAGCGCCTGCGAGAACGGGGACGTCGACATCAGGCTCAACCGCGCCAGCCCGTCGAGGCAGCGGGCGAGCTGCCCCGGACCGTGGGCCGGCGGGTAGACCAGCGTCGCGGTCGTCCCCGGCTCCAGCCCGTTGGCCATCACGCCGATCGCGTAGCCGTTGGCGTCCGCCCAGGACAGGAGCGAGGCGGCGGCGGCGATCGTCGACTCCGCCAGGGCCGAATCGACGCCCTCCCAGACCCGCTCGTGGGTGTCGAGGTTGACGCAGACCATCATCTGTCGCGAGGTGGCGGGCTCCTCCAGCCGGGTCTGGAGCGTCCCGAGCCGGGCCGTCGCTTTCCATGAGATGCCGCGAAACGGATCGCCCGGCTGGTAGTCCCGCACTCCGGCGATCCGGGTCGGGTCGGTGTAGAGGTGGCGATCGACCCGGACGTCGCCGAGCCGCTCCCGTGCGTTCGCCAGCGGCAGGACCGGGACGACGACCGGATAGACGATGACCGGCTCCGGGCCGGGGCCCTCCATCCGGACGGTGAAGAAGCCGAACGGGTCGCCAGCCCGGATCCCGACCGGCCCAATCCGCTGGGGGCCGCGGATCGGACAGCTCAGGCTGGTCCGCCAGGTCAGCCGGCCAAAGGGCGCGAGGGCGGTCGAGAGTCGCAGGACCTGCTCCCCGCTCAGCCGCCGGCGGGACGATTCGCCGACCCGGAACCCCTTCGGCAGGTCGACCTCCAGCGTCGCCCATGGGACCGGCAGGAGCTTGCGATTGACGACCGTCACGGTCAGCTCGACCGTGTCGCCGGGGATGACGTGGTCGCGGTCGAACCGGGCCGAGACCGTCACGCCGTTCAGGGCGACCCGGGCCCAGCCCCAGGCCAGTCCGGCGCTGATCAGACCGAGCAGGCCGATGATCGCCAGCCCGCCGAGGTCGGTCGCGGCGCCGACGGCGAGGACCACCCCGGCGACCGCGAACCAGGCCCCGCCGAAGAAGCCGCCCCGGACGCGCGACAGCCCGGCCTCCGCCTCGACCGGCCGGACGGCGCTCAGACTCCGGACGATCTGTGCCTGGCGCCGGTCGGTCGCCGCCCGGTCGGTCAGCTCACGCATCAGCGCGTCGCGGTCGCGTCAGCCGGCTGGTCGACGAGACCGGCCCGGCCCTCGACCGGGACGGAGCTGGCCTCGATCGCCGCCTGGACGACAGCGCTGGCGTCGTCGCCGCGAAGCCGGGCCTCGGGCGTGACGATGATCCGGTGACCGAGGACCGCCTCCGCGAGGCGCTGCACGTCGTCTGGCTCGACACTGGACCGGCCGAACATCGCCGCCCGGGCCTGCGCGGCCCGGAACAGGGCCAGCGACGCGCGCGGACTGGCGCCGAGCAGCACCGACGGGTGGTCACGCGTCGCCCGGACGAGCCCGGTCAGATAGTGCCGGACTTCATCCTCGACGTGGACGGTCCGGGCGACGGTGATGGCCAGCCGGAGGTCGGCGATGCTGGCGACGACCCGGAGGTCGGCCATCGGCGTCCCGAGCTGGAAACGGCGGAGGATGTCGTCCTCCTGCGCGTGATCGGGATAGCCGACCGAGAGCCGCATCAGGAACCGGTCGAGCTGCGCTTCCGGCAGCGGGAAGGTGCCCTCCAGCTCGATCGGGTTCTGGGTGGCCAGCACGACGAACGGCGCCGGCAGCGGCCGGGTCTCGCCCTCGATCGTGGCCGTTCGCTCCTCCATCGCCTCCAGGAGAGCCGACTGCGTCCGGGGGGTGGCCCGGTTGATCTCATCGGCGAGGACGACGTTGGCGAAGACGGGCCCCGGCCGGAAGCGGAAGTCGCTCAGCTTCTGGTCGAAGAAGACGATCCCGCCGATGTCGCTGGGCAGGAGGTCCGGCGTGAACTGAATCCGGCGGAACTCGCCGCCGATCGAGCGGGCCAGCGCCCGGGCGAGCGTCGTCTTGCCTGTGCCCGGCACGTCCTCCAGCAGGATGTGCCCCTCGGCCAGCAGCGTCACGATGGCGAGGTCGATCACGTCCCGCTTGCCGATCAACACCCGCTCGACGTTGTCCGCCAGACCACTGGCGAAGCGCTGGACCTCGGCGACGGTCGTGATCGTCGATTCACCGGTCGAGCTCTGGAGGGTCGGGGAAGGGCTTGTCGACACGGGGCAACCTGTCCTGGTAGGGCGTCCATCGGGCAGACGAGCAGTCTATCAGCCCAACCAAACTGTCCGGCCAAGGTCGAGACCCGTTGGTTCCAGGGACATGGCGCTCGCTTCACTGGCCTTGCTCGCTGCACTGCCGCGACGCCAGCGAAGCGAGAGGCGCCATACCGAGCGGCGGTGACGACGTTCGCGACTTGTCAGGTTCAAGGTGAACGCGCTCGTGGCAAACACCGTTCGCGCCCCGCGAGGCGGCGGCCGCTGCGGCGGCACGGGCGGGGCAAGCCCACGCCCCTACCACGGGATGGTCACTCCGCCGGGACGATGACTGGGTCAGAGCAGCCGCTTGAGCGTGGTCAGGTCGATGTTGCCACCGCTGAGGACGGCCGCGACCCGAGCGCCAGGGGCGATTCCGGCCGACTGCGCGAGAATGGCCGCTACTCCGGCGACACCGGCCGGCTCACAGACCAGCTTGGTCCGCTGCAGCACGAGGATCAGGGCCTCGCGGATCTGCTCCTCGGTGACGAGCACGACGTCGTCGACCAGCCGCCGGATGACCTGGTACGTCAGCGGGGCCGTCCGGGCGGCGGCCAGCCCGTCGGCCAGCGTCGCGATCCGGGGGAGCGGGACTGGCCCACCGGCCCGGAGCGCGGCGTAGACCGTCGGCGCCCCCTCCGGCTCGACGCCGATCACCCGGGTCGCGGGGCGAAGCGCCTTCGCCGCCACGGCGATCCCGGCCAGCAGCCCACCCCCGCCGACCCCGGTCACGATCACGTCCAGCTCGGGCTGGTCCTCGAACAGCTCCAGCCCGAGCGTCCCCTGCCCCGCGATCGTCGCGTGGTCCCCGAACGGGTGGACGTAGTGCAGGCCGTGCTCGACCCGGTAGGCGTCCATCCGGGCCTCGATCTCGGCCATCGACGGCGCGAACCGGACCTCGGCGCCGTAGCCTCGCATCGCCGCGACCTTGAGCGCCGGGGCCGTCTCCGGGGCGAAGATCACGCAGCGAGCTCCGACCAGCGCCGCTGCCTGCGCGACGCCCTGGCCATGGTTGCCCGCCGAGAAGGCGATGATCCCCCGGGCCCGCTGCTCCGGCGTGAGCTGGAGGACGCTGTTGAGCGCCCCACGGATCTTGAAGGAGCCGGTCCGCTGGAGGTTCTCCGCCTTGAGCCAGAGCTCGGTCCCGGACATCCCACCGAGCATCTTGGACGACAGCAGCGGCGTCCGGTGGATGTACGGCGCGATCCGGTCCCGGGCAGCCAGCAGGTCGTCGAGCGTGATGGTGAGCGGCGCGTCGTCAGGAGCCGGCGCCGCGCGGCCGGCCCGAGTGTCCTCCACCCGGGTGGACGCCTTGCGGACATCCGAGCCCTCGGTCAGGGCGCCGATCCGCGCACCCCGAAAAGGAGTGGAGCCGTCGGACATGGGCTGCGCAACCTCCTTCACGTTGACGAGCGACGCGTGGGCGGCGGACGGGCGGGTGGCGCCAGCGAACGACGCTGTAGACCGGGGGGCGTTGGGCGCGGTCATGGTTCGCGACGAACCACCCGGCTGGCCGGGAGTATAAATGACGCCATGGACCCTCCAGGCGAATGACGCACCTGACCTGGCCCGACATCTTGTCGCTCGACAGCGAATCATTCTCGTCCGGCACCTGAGAGAGGCACACGAGTCGATGTCGTCAACCACGCGACCGGCCGGCATCGAGTCGTTGCCGGCTGTCCCGGAGAACAGCTCCGTCCACCGGATCGCCTTCGACGACCAGGCACTCGCGGCCATCGCTGACGAACTTGGCCGGCCGCTCGGCGTGGCACCATTCCAGGTCCGGGGCAAGACGGTCCACCGGATCGCGATCCCAGTCATGGGTGGCGCCGTCGTTCCGGCCGCGATGACCGCCGAGCCCACCGCCGGGGATGACCAGCCGGTCACGACGCTGACGCTCTGGACATCGATGGGGCGAGTCGACGTCATCAACCCCTGGGTGACGGTCGTGGCGACCGGGGTGATCGCCATCGATCTGGTGGCCGGCGTCGAAGCCATCTTCCGGTACCGGGACGGCTGTGTCACCGTCGCCCGGAACGGCCGGGTCATGGTCCGGACCGGCCCCATGAACGACGGGCAGGACGAGCCATAGACGCCGACCGCGGCATCACGCCGGGGTCGCGACGCCCCGGTAGGCGGGGAGCAGTTCCCGCTCGGCGAAGTCGATGAAGCTGGCCTGGTCCTGACCGATCTGGAGGATGTAGAGGTGGGTGAAACCGGCATCGGCGAACTTCCGGATCTCCTGGTGATACCGCTCCGGGTCCGGCCCACAGACGACCGATTCCCCGATCTGATCGGGCGTGACCAGTTGCGCGGCCTGCTCGAAGTACAGCGGCAGGGCCAGTTCCTGCTTCAGCTGTCCCGGCACGCCCGCGAAGCCCCACTGCTTCAGCGCCAGCTCCCTCGCCGCCTGCTCGTCCGGCCCGTAGCAGACCGCCATCTGGCCGTAGCGCGGACCCTTGCCGCCGTGCCGCTCGAACATCTGGATCACGTCCGGCGTCGGCGAGGTGGTGTCGATGCCGTCCCCGATCTCGGCCGCCATGACCGCCGCTTCCGGTCCCGCGGCCGCCACGATGATCTCGGGTAATGTCTCCGGGACGGTGTAGATCCGGGCGTTCTCGACCGTGTAGAAGCGGCCATGCTCGGTCGTGTACTCGCCCTGCCAGAGCTTGCGAATCAGCCCTACCGCCTCCCGCAGCATGTCCTGCCGGACGGAGATCGGCGGCCAGTGCTGCCCGGTGATGTGCTCGTTGAGATTCTCGCCGGAACCGATCCCGAAGAAGAAGCGGCCCTCGAACATGTCGGCGACTGAGGCGACGGCCTGGGCGACGATGACGGGATGGATCCGGATCGTCGGGCAGGTCACGCCAGTCCCGACCCGGATCGTGCTGGTCGCCTGGGCAAGACCGCCGAGCGTGCTCCAGACGAACGGTGCTTGGCCCTGCGCGTCCAGCCACGGGTGGAAATGGTCCGAGATCGAGAGGAACTCGAACCCGGCCGCCTCGGCCCGCTGGCCGTTGGCGACCAGGGTATTGGGCCGGTGCTGCTCGCTGGACAGGGTGTAGCCGAGGTTGATCATCGATCGGGTCCTCTCGTCGTGACCGTGGGCTAGCTCCAGCGTGGCCTGGTCCGCGCCGGATGCTACGCACCCGTCTACACATCCTGTGCCGCTCCGGCTGTTCAGGCGATGACGCAATCATCGGGGTGCGGTTGTGCCCGGCGTCGGCTGATTTCGCTCGATGGCGGCCTCGATTCGGGCCAGGCGGGCGAGGACCTCGGTCAGGTTGCGCTCGTCGGCCGTCGGGTGGACGCCGCGCATCGTGATCGCCCCGTTCGGCTCGACCTCCGCCCGCTCGACCTCATGGATCGAGTCGAAGTTCTGCCGGCGGACGAGGCTGATCAGCTCACCCTCCGTGATCCGGAGGCGGCGCAGGGCCGTGTGCTGGACCTGCCCGTCGACGATCAGCGTCGTCGAGTCGCCCGTGACCAGCCGGTTGAGCCGCGGGACCGCGTAAAGGAACCGGGCGATGCTGGCGTTCAACGCCAGCAGGACGGCCGCCCCGATCAGACCGCCCGTCAAGGAATTATCCTCCCCGATGATCGCGTTCTGGACTGTGTTGCTCAAGAGCAGCAGGAGGATGAAGTCGAAGGTCGTGAACTGGGCTAGTTCCCGCTTGCCGGCCAGCCGGAGCACGACCAGTAGGAACAGGTAGACGAGGACCGGCCGCATGACCTTCTCGAGGACCGGCAGGTGCAACGAGAACATGTCACTGACGGTCGAGGCGAGATCCATGACGCCACTCCTCCGGTCTGGACGACGGCCCGCCGCCCGTGCGCGGGACAGGGCGTAGCATCGCCGATCCGGAGCGACTGGTTCATCCACCGCGTTCGATGCCGGTCCTGGCTTCAGCGGGTGGCGAGGCGGTCGGTCGAGCGCCAGAAGCGGTCCATCAGCGCGGCCTGCTCGGCGGCGGCCATCGGGCGGGGCTGGCAGAAGTCCATGATCTCGACGCCGCCGAGCCGGAGACCGACCAGGACCGGGCCGTCGAAGGTCAGGTCGAGGATGACGCCCTGCCGGGTGTCGACGCTGAACATCTGGTCGAAGATGAAGTTGCCGAGCGAGTAGACGATCGGCCGGCCGGCGTAGACCTCCATCCCCTGGATGATATGGGGGTGGTTGGTCACGACGAGGGTCGCCCCGGCGTCGATCGCCCCTCGCGCCGCCTCCTGCAGCCATTCCGGCACGATCCACTGGAACTCCGCCCCGCCGTGCAGGTACGGGATCACGATGTCGTGATCGGCCACGGCGGCCTCGACGTCGGCCAGGAACTGGTCGAGCCCGAACGGGTTGGTGCCGGGTGCGCTGTCGTCGGCGCCCCAGGTCTGGGCGACGACGCCCAGCGGCCTGCTCTGCTCGATGTCGAGGTTGGCGGTGACGGCGTCGTGGCCGAGCACCGCGATCGAGATGCCCCCGATCTCGGTCGTGAACGCTCTCCGTGCCTCCGTTAGGTCATACCCCGCACCGAACCAGGGCAATCCCGCCGCGGTCAGGGCGGCCATCGTGTCCTCGAGCCCCTGCGTTCCCCAGCCCGTCTCGTTGAAGCAGGAATGATTGTTGCCGAGAGTGACGGCGTCGATCCCGGCCAGCTTGAATCCGTCGAGGAAGGCGCTGCCGGTGACGAAGTCAATCGTGTTGGGCTTCGTGTAGACCGGGTTCTCCAGGGTATCGGAGATGTTGCCTTCGAGGTTCGCGATCGTCAGGTCGAAGCCGGCCAGCCGCTCGGCGACGCGGCGGAACGGGTACTGGAAATCGCCGTAGCGCTCCATCGTGAGGTGGATGTTCCGGCCAGGGACGACGTCCCCGACCATGGCGACCCGGATGATCGGGCCGTGCTCGCCCTCGGTCCGGTCCCGCAAGGCATCCTTGCCATCGACCGAGAGCACGTTGACGCGGAAGTCGACCACGGCGAGCGGAACCGACGCGACCCGACCGACCGGCGCATCGAGATCCTCGAGTCCAGTGTCGAGCTGCTCGACGGCGTCGTCGTAGCCGTCGGCGCCGACCGCCCCCAGCGCCTCGACCGGCAGGCTGGCGGGCGAGCCGACGGATTCCCAGTCGGTCAACGTGCCATCCAGCAGCCCGGCCTGCTGCCCGGAGCCGATCCCGGCCAGCGGCAGGCGCGGCGAGACGACCAGGACGGGGTCGCCCGGCAGGGTCTGCGCGGCGAGCGGCTGGGCGGCTTCCCCGGTGGGTTGCGCCGATGTGGCGGGGGCAGCCGTCGTGGCGGTCGGGGCGTCGACGCCCCCGAGCTCGGGCGCGTCGCCTGGCGGGATCGTGGTGGGCCCCGACCCGGAGCCGGAATCGCCGCAACCAGTCACCACCGCCGCCACGCCCAGCCCCGTCACGCCGGTGATCACCCGCCGCCGGGACGCCAGCCGACCCGCCCATGGCGTCATGATCTGGGACGGGACGGCGGGACGGTCGGCGGGACGGTGCGACACGGGGCGCTCCTGGGAAAAGCGGTGCTGAGGGCGACCGGCCGGACAGCGATGGGCAACGAAACGGTGGGACGGGTCGGTGGGACGGAGCGTACCACGCGTCACGCGGACCGATGCCGCGATCAGGGCGATGGGACAGGGCCTGATCCGGCCGGGAAGGGATTGACATCGGCCCCACGGCAGCTATGATTCACCGGACGGTTAAATTACCGGAAGGTGAAACACATGTCGACCGACGACCCGCTCAGTCTCACCTTCGGTGCCCTCGCCGACCCGACCCGGCGGGCCATCCTCGCCCGGCTCACGAGCGGGGAAGCGACCGTCAACGAGATCGCCGCCCCGTTCGCGATGACGCTGCCGGCCGTCTCCAAGCACCTCAAGGTGCTGGAGCGGGCGGGGCTGATCTCCCGCGGGCGGAACAGGCAATGGCGACCATGCCGTCTGGAGGCGGCACCCCTGGGACGAGCGACGGACTGGCTGGAGCAGTACCGCCAGTTCTGGGAAGCGCGGTTCAGCCGGCTCGACGAACTGCTGCAAGACATTCAGGCGCAGGCCAGCCAGACGCAAGAGACCGAGAAGGGACAGGACCATGACTGATCTGACCGTTCACTCCGCCGGCAAGCGGATGACCATCACGCGCGGGTTCCAGGCACCGAAGCCGCTCGTCTGGGACGCCTTCACGCATCCCGATCAGCTCGTCAAATGGTGGGGACCGAAGGGGTTCACCACGACGGTCACCCGGATGGATGTCCGGCCCGGCGGCATCTGGCACTACTGTATGTCCTCGCCCGAGTGGGGTGATTCCTGGGGACTCGCGACCTATTCGGAGGTGAGCCCTCCGGACCGAATCGTCTACGAAGACGCGTTCTCCAACGCCGAGGGAACGGTCAACCCGGATCTGCCGGTCTCGGTCATCTCGATCGCCTTCACCGAGGTCGGCGGCCGGACGACCCTGACGATCGTGACCGAGTACGCCACCGAGGAGGACTTGAGGAAGGTCGTCGAGATGGGCGTCGTCGAGGGCATGTCCAGCCAGTTCGAGCGGCTCGACGAGCTGCTCGCGGCAGGCTGACGTGACGAACAGCGCCATGCTGGGGGAGCGGGACGAGCCGCTCCCCGCGAACCCCAGGGAGGGTCGAATGGAACAGGCAACGTCACGAGACGGAACGACGATCGCCTTCGACCGGATCGGTAGCGGACCGCCCATCGTTCTCGTCGGCGACGCGCTGAGCTTGCGGTCAGGTCCTGACCGCCTCGTCGAACGCCTCTCACAGCAGTTCACGGTGTTCGACTACGACCGTCGTGGGCGCGGCGACAGTGGCGATACCGCCCCCTACGCTGTTGAGCGCGAGATCGAGGACATCGACGCCGTCATCGCCGCAGCCGGTGGCTCGGCCTCGGTCTATGGCATCTCCTCCGGAGCCATCCTCGCGCTGGAGGCGGCTCAACGCCTACCGGACCGGGTCCAACGGCTGGCGCTCTACGAGCCGCCGTTCATCATCGATGATACCCAGCCGACGCTCCCGCCCGATTATGTCGAGCATCTGGACGAACTGACCGCGACCGGCCAGCGTGGGGCCGCGGTCGAATACTTCATGGCCGCGGCGCTCCAGATCCCTGAGGAGTACTTCGTCGGGATGCGGGAATCACCGTCCTGGGCCGGATGGGAGTCAGTCGCTCACACCCTCGCCTACGATGGGCGAATCGTCCGGGACACGATGGCAGGAATGCCCCTTCCGGCCGGCCGGTGGGACAGCGTCACGATGCCGACGCTCGTCATGAACGGGGAGTTGAGCGAGCCCTTCTTCGCGACCGCCGCCCGCGCCCTGGTCGACGCGCTGCCAAACGCGACCTATCGGACGCTTCCGGGGCAGGAGCATGGTTTGGAGCCGGATGCGCTCGCGCCGGTACTGATCGAGTTCCTCGTGGACTGAACGTCAGGCTGATCGGACTCCCGCGATCGAGTCCAACGGGTACGAGTGGCCATCGGCCTGACGCAGCAGCCCACTCGATAGCACCAGGGAGAAGAACGAGATGAGAGCTCAGGCGATCGTTGAACCTGGGGGCAAGACCGCGACTGGGATCCATGTCCCGGACGAGGTCGTGGAAGGGCTGGGCGCCGGCCAGCGACCAGCGACCAGCGATCCGCGTCATGATCAATGGGTATCGCTACAGAAGCACCATCGCGTCGATAGGTGGGCGGCTCATGCTGCCACTCAGCGCCGAGCACCGCGCGGCGGCCGGAGTGGCGGCCGGAGACACGGTGACCGTCGACCTCGAACTCGAACTCGAACTCGAACTCGACACCGAGTCACGCGACGTCACGGTCCCACCCGATCTCGCCGCGGCCCTCGATCAGGAACCGGATGTCCGCCGGTTCTTCGACGGCTTGACCTACAGCACCAAGCGCCGGCACGTCCTCGCGGTCGAGGGGGCGAAGACGCCCGAGACTCGCCAGGGGCGCCTCGACAAGGCCGTCGCCACGTTCCGCGACGGTCGAAGCTGACCTGACGGCCGGGTTCCGATCCTCTGACAGGTCCATCGGGCTCGTCCTGGGTACCTCCGCAATGCTGACATGTCCATCAGGCTCGTCCCGGGCAACTCCGCAATATCGAAGAAGCAATGGTGTACGTATAGAACATATGATCCGGGTGTTGCCGCTGGCCCACCGTTCAGACCAGCCCCGGAAGCAAATCCGACCGTCAGCAGCTTTACCCCCGTCCAGACCGGAGGACCCCAGGCGCAAGGTCGTCGTCTCCGAGTTCATGTCCATCGATGGCGTCATGGAGGCGCCCTACGAGTGGCAGCCCACCTTCTGGCATGACGACATCGGCTCTTGCAAGAACGAGGAGCTCTTCGCGAGCGACGCCCTGCTCCTCGGCCAGGTGACGTACGAGGGCTTCGCTTCGATCTGATCTACCGAGAGGCGGTCCAGACCAGATTCTCCTCGCCGGCACCACCGTCCGTGACAGCGGCCTGATCATCCTCAGCTACACGCCGGGAGCCGTCTGAGAGTTTGTGCTGCCGATGATCGAGCCGCGGGTCCGGTTGGAGGTCGCTTCAGCCGAGGATTTCAACCCGGACCTCGACGAGAGATGCCGCCATGTCGGATCCACGACCGGGTCCACAACAGGCGGCACCCCATATGAATCCAGACGACAGGAGGTCGCAGTGTCCACATCAGTGCTCTACATGTCGATGTCCCTCGATGGGTACATTGCGGGTCCCAACGACGAGCCGGACAACCCCGGGGGAGACGGCTTCATGCGGCTGCACGACTGGTACGGGTTCGACCCGAACGGGGAGTTCCCCCAGCTGTCCGAAGGGGTCGGAGTGGCCGGACAGTTTCTGGACGAAGTCAGGGCGACCGGCGCGGTCCTCGTGGGCCGGCGGACAGCCGAGCAGGTCGATCACTGGGGTGGCGATCATCACGGTGTCCCGATCTTCGTGCCCAGTCACCGGCCACCCGGTCCCTCGGTGGCGAATTATCCGTTGGTGACCTACGTGACCGATGGGATCGCCAGCGCGATGGCACAGGCGAAGGCCGCCGCCGGGGACGCGAACGTGATGGTGCATGGCGCGTACACGGCGCAACGGGCGCTCGCGGCCGGAGTGCTGGACGAGGTGCAGATCGATCAGATCCCGGTGCTGTTCGGCAGCGGCCGGCGGCTGTTCGAGGTGTTGCCGTCGCGCGTCGAGCTGGCGATCGTTCGGGTGATTGACACACCGGAGGCCACCCACATCCGCTACCGCGTCCGTCGCTGAGCCGCTCGATCAGTGGCCTTCTAGCCGTGGCCGGTCGGGCTGAGAGGGCCGGCACGGACGCCCAAGACGTCACACGCGCAAGCCCGTCAGAATCAATCAGACAGCCCGAACGAAAGGACGCCGGAGCATGACCGAGATCGCATGCAATCAGACAGCAGGCACTGTCGGGACCAACCATTGGAGTCGGCACGCACTCGTGGGACTCGCGACGACTGTCACCGCCGCCGTCCTGAACTCGCTGGTCTACTTCGCTGGCGGCGCGGTGGTCTCATATGACCCGGACTTCATCATCTTTCAGAACGTGTCGCCGACGATCATCTTCACCGTGTTTCCAGCGATCATCGCGACCGTGCTGTACGGGTTGCTGCGGCGCTTCACCGCCAGACCGGAGCGGATCTTCATGGTCGTCTCGGCGGTCGTCCTGCTGGTGTCGTTCATTCCCGACCTGACCTACATCCCGACCGTGGAGGGAGCCTCGGCCGGACAGACGACGATCCTGCTGCTGATGCACGTTGTCGCGGCCGTCGTGATCGTCGGTATGCTGACTACCCTGGCGCCGGGAACCTCTCGAGGCAGGACTCGCTCTGTACGGCTTTCCAGCTGACCCGCTCCTGAAACACGACTCCGGCCTGGGAGCGGGATTCAAGTCTCGCTTCCGGTGCCTTGTCGGCCGATTTCCCTCCCCGGGCCAGACAGTCTATCCCGCAATATTGAAGAAGCCAGCGTGTACGTACAGAACATATGATCCCTGTGCTACCGGCGGCGCATCGTTCAGACCTACCCGAAAGCGAACTCGACCGTCAGCAACTACACACTCTCGCCGCCAGGAGTATTCCATGCGCAAGGTCGTCGTCTCCGAGTTCATGTCCGTCGATGGCGTCATGGAGGCGCCGTACGAGTGGCAGCCCGCCTTCTGGCATGACGACATCGGCGCCTACAAGAACGAGGAACTCTTCGCGAGCGACGCCCTGCTCCTCGGCCGGGTGACCTACGAGGGCTTCGCCTCAGCCTGGCCAACGATGGAAGGGACCGGCGAGTTCGGCGAGCGGATGAACAGTATGGCCAAGTACGTCGTCTCGACAACCCTTGAACAGGGGGACTGGACCAACTCGACGATCATCCGGCGGGACGTCGCCAATGAGATCGCCCGGCTCAAGCAACTGCCCGGCGAGAACATCCTCATCGGCGGTAGCGCCGACCTGGTCCGCTCCCTGATGCGGGACGACCTGATCGACGAGTACCGGCTCATGATCCACCCCGTCGTCGTCGGAAAGGGCAAGCGGCTCTTCGCGGACGCGAGCGACCTGACGTCGCTCCGGCTGGTCGCCAGCCGGACGTTCCCGACCGGCGTGATCGTCCTGACCTATCACCGGGCCGAGCCAGCCGACGCATCGACGGCGAGTTGACGGCCGGCGCCGGATATTCAGACCCACGGCCTTGTCTACGCTGACGATGCGACCCATCCGGAGGAACCCACGATGTCCCGACCGATGACCGAGCAGGAACGCGACACCTTCCTGGCCGAGCCCCACGTCGCCTTCCTGGTCGATCCGGATGGCACGCAGCCCGCCGACGCCGTCCCGCTCTTCTACGACTACGCGCCGGGCAGCCCGATATCGCTCTTCACCTGGAACCTGCACCGGACGGCGCGGAACGCCTTCGTCATCCAGCCGGAAGAGGCGGTTCGGCTGACCGTCCGGCGCGAGGAGTGCCCGGAGAGCTACGTCGCGGTTCAGGGGACGATCGTCCGCCGGAGCCAGCGGCCGTCCGCCGATGAGGTCTTCGCGATCGCCCGTCGGTACTCCGGCGACGACGAGGCGCGCGGCTTCACCGAGATGGTGCTGGCGAGTGGCGAGACGGACCTGATCGTCTTCACGGTTCAGCCCGAGCGCTGGATCACCGGTGACGCTGGCGAGATGGAGGCACCAACCGGTTGACCTACTCAGCGACCGATGAATCAGGACGCGCCGCTTGGCTAAAAGCGCGACGACGCCTCTCCGAACCACCGAATCAGTCGAAAGGACAGGAATTGCCTGAGCGGATGATCCAGATGGACGGCGTCGATCTCGCCACGGAGGCGTTCGGCGACCCCGCGGACGAACCGGTGCTCCTGATCATGGGCGTGATGTCGTCGATGCTCTGGTGGCCGGACGAGTTCTGCGAGCGACTGGCGCGCCGGAGCCGCTTCGTGATCCGGTATGACAACCGTGATACCGGGCTCTCCACGACGTATCCCGTCGGCTCGCCGGGCTATACCGGCGAGGAGATGGCCGACGACGCCATCCGCGTCCTCGACGGCTACGGACTGGCCAGAGCTCATGTCGTGGGCATATCGATGGGTGGGGCGCTCGCCCAACTCGCCACCCTGCGGCACCCGGACCGGGTTGCCTCGCTCACGATGATCAGCACGACACCGCTTGGCGAGGACACCTCCACCCGGCCCGGATCGAATCCGGACTTCCTGGAGCGGTCAGCCGGTCTCGGCGAGCCGGACTGGAGCGATCGGACGCGGGTGATCGACTATCTGGTCGAGAACTCGCGCCTGACCGCGGGCTCCGCCCACCCTTTCGATGAACCAGGTCTGCGGCGGCTGATCGGTCGGGACCACGACCGGGCGAACAGCTTCCCAAGCGTGACCAATCACACGCGGCTCTCTGGCGGCGACGTTGCCGGTGGCAGTCTGCGAACGGTCTGGGTGCCCGTCCTTGTCATCCACGGGACCGAGGACCCGCTGTTTCCGATCGAGCATGGGATTGCCCTGTCGCGGGCGGTCAATGCGTCGACCCTGATTCGGCTGAAAGGTGTCGGTCACGAGTTGCCGGAAGGTGCGTGGGATCAGATCATCACAGCGATCGTCACACACACCGGCGATCAGAGCCCTGATCTTGGGTCCACCTGAGTCCAAATGATTGGGCTGTGGCGGACAGGGCCCCGGCCCAGCCAGTCGACCCGGGTGGACTCCGCTACCGTCCGAGCCAACCTCCATGACCCACGTCAATCGACACGGGAAAGCACCCTCAACGAGAAGCTAGGCGCTCCCGAAGATCAGGCCGACCGCGAAGACGACGACACCCGCGACCGTGACCTGGATCACGGAACTCCGCACCGTGGTGCCGGGGAAGTAGCGCCACCGTACCCAAGCGATCGCCATCAGCTCGATGACGACCACGACGATCGCCAGGACGAAGGCCGTCTGGAAGTGCGAGATCAGGAACGGCAGCGAGTGCCCACCAGCGCCGATCAGCGTACCCACGCCGGTCACGATCCCTCGCCGCCACGGCCCTCCCCGACCGGTCAGCGTCCCGTCGTCGGAGAGCGCCTCCGAGACGCCCATACTGATCGCCGCGCCGAGGGCCGCCGAGAGCCCGACCAGCAGGGCGACGTGCGACTGGCCCGTGGCGACAGCGGCGGCGAAGAGTGGCGCCAGGGTGGAGATCGAGCCGTCGGCCAGTCCCAGGAGTCCGGGCTGGACGGTCATCAGAACGAAGTGATGTTCACTGTCCGTGCGTTGAACTCCGTCGGCCCGGACCGAGCCGCCTCGTTCCTGCTGTACCACTCCGCTCACTCCCCGCGTCGTTCGGCCGATCCTGTCAGGTCTCCCAGATACTAACAGGACTCATTCTCGATTATGCGAGACGGCGATGCAAGGGCGCCAGTCGCTCTGGCATGGTCCTCCTCAATCCCGGCCCGGTCCTGGGCCGGACAGGCAACCAACGCTGGCAACACAAACGGGGACGAGGCATTCGCCCCGTCCCCGTCGCACCTTTCCGGTCCGGATCACCGATCGCTAGAGCTCGGTGACTACCGGCAGGATCATCGGCCACTTCTTGTCGGTCGAACGACGGTACAGCACCCGCCCGACCGACTCCTTGGTCCGTTGGATCAGATGGCCGATCTGGACCTCACCGCGCTGACGTCGCTGGAGCGTCCGCCGGAGCTCGAGCTCGGCCTCGCGCAGGGCGCCGTTGGCCAGATCGGGCTTGAGGTCGCGGGCAACCAGTTCCGGGCCGGCGATCAGCTCGCCGGTCTCCCGGTTGACCACCATCGTCACGACGACGACGCCGTCATCGAACAAGTGATCCCGCTCGCGGAGCCGGTAGATGCCGCCCCGGTCGCCGAGTCGGTCGAGCAGAAGCGAGCCGGCCGGGATCCGGGAGCGCTGGTTGGCTGAGTCCTTCGTGAACTCGATCACGCCGCCGATCTCCGGCAGCAGCACGCGCTCGGCCGGGATACCCGCCTCGCTCGCCAGGTCGCGGTAGAGGATCATGTGGCGGTACTCGCCGTGGATCGGGATCACGTAGCGCGGCTGGAGCAGATCGATCATCTTGCGGAGCTCGTCGCGCCCGGCGTGACCCGAGACGTGGACGCCCCGCTCCATCGTCGAGTAGACGACCCGCGCCCCCCGGCGGAACAGATTGTTGATCGTCCGCGAGACCGTCTCCTCATTCCCGGGGATCGGCGATGCCGAGAGCATCGCCACGTCGCCCTTGGAGATCCGGATCTTGGGATGCTCGCCAGAGGCGATCCGGGCCAGCGCCGCGGAGGCTTCGCCCTGTGAGCCGGTGATGACGAGGACCCGCTGCTGCCGCGGCAGCCGCAGGACCTCGTCCAGCGGCATCAGGAGGCCCTCGGGCGGATCGAGGTAGCCGAGGTCACGGGCGACCTGGGCGTTCTGCTCCATGCTTCGTCCGGCGACGGCCACCTTGCGGCCGTGGCGGTGAGCCGCCCGGAGCGCCATGTGAATCCGGCTGATGTTCGAGGCGAAGGTCGCGATCAGAACCATGCCCCTGGCGTCCTTGATCACCTCGTCCATCGTATCCATCACGACCCGCTCGGACGGCGTCGACCCCTCGTTCTCGACGCGGACGGTGTCGGAGAACAGCGCCAGCACGCCCTCCTGACCGAGCTGGCGCAGGCGGCGCTCGTCGGTCGGCGGCCCCATGACCGGGGTCGGGTCGAACTTGAAGTCGGCCGTGTCGACGATGGTCCCGACCGGCGAGTGGACCGCGATCGCGTTCGTATCGGGGATGGAGTGCGTGACGTGGATGAACTCGGCCTCGAGCGCCCCGAACTGGTACCGCTGGTTCGGGACGACCGGAATCAGCTTGACCAGCTTCTCGAGCCGGTGCTCTTCCAGCTTGCGCTCGATCAGACCGATCGACAGCGGCGAGCCGTAGATCGGGATCGGTGCCACGTCGGCGAACTGCGGAATGATGTACGGCAGGGCACCGATGTGATCCTCGTGCGCGTGGGTGATCAGGATGCCACGCAGGTTGCCCAGGTGGTTCCGGACGTAGGAGGCGTCCGGAACGATCAGATCGATGCCGCGCTGCTCCTCTTCCGGGAACTTGCCGCCGCAGTCGAGCAGGATGATGTCCCGCTCATACTCGACCATCGTCATGTTCTTGCCGACCTCGCCGACGCCGCCAAGGGGGACGACGCGGAGCTTGCCGGCCGGGGCGACCTGTGAGGTCTCAAGCGAGAGCGCGTGGCCGCGACGGTCGCTGCCGCTCCGGCGCGGGCCGGGCTGCGAGCCGTCGGGCGCGTGCTGCGGGTTGGCCTGGTGGCCGGACGGTCGGCGTGTCTCCGGTCCGGTCCCGTCTGGCTGTCGGTTCCGCTCACCGGCGTTGCCGCCGCCGCGCTGACCGGACCGCTGGCCGGCCTGGCCAGACTGGCCCTGTCGCTGCCGCGACTGGTTGCCGGGAGGGTTGCCCGCCCCGGCCGCATCGGTCGCGGCATCGGCGACCGGCCGCTGTCCGCCCATGATCCGTTGCTGACCCGGCTGGCGTTGACCGCCCTGCTGACGCTGTCCGCCGCCGGCCGGCGAGTCAGCCGCATTGCCGGACGCCGGGCGGTTGCCCGGGCCGGCACCGGCGGTTCCCGACGACTGCCGGGGACGGTTCGGCTCGTAGCGGGGTTCGGCCTCCTCGTCCCGCTGCGGCCGGCGATGACCGCTGGGCGGCGTCGGACGCCGTCCTCCACCGCCACGGTTCCCGCCCTGGGCGTTGCTGCCTTGAGGGTTGCCGCCCTGCTCGCGGGGCTGACGATTGCCGCGCTGGCCGGAATCGTTACTTCGTTGGGCCGCTGGCGGGGCGGTCTCGCTGACGTCGGCGCGCTGGCCGCCCTGGGGCTGACCCTCGGGGCGCGATCCGCGGTTGGATGGCCGGCGCCGGCGCCGGTTGCCGCTGCTGGAACGCTGCTCGGAGCCGCCCTCGCCGCGGGAGGCATCAGCGATGCCCCGGGGGTCGCCCGATGACGCCCGTCGCTCCTGGTCGTTCTGATTGTCTGTCACATTGTGTCCCTGTGTATGGGCTGCCGCGGCTCATGCGCCGTTCGGCGGCTGCTCGTCATGTGGACCGGCGGGGCCTCATGGCCCGTGAATGCCGGGATGTCTCGAACCCGGACTCGTGGTCTGGCACGGCGAGCAGGCCGAATGCCGAGCGTTGCGCTTCCATGTGGAAGGGCAAGCACCCGAACGCCGGTGACTCGCAAGTGCTGTCCGGATGGGGTCGCTGATGCGCCTGAACGGATCGGGCGGCTTCCGGTACGGAATCGTTGGCCCGTCGTATCGGAACGACGCATCAGGCGGGACGCCACCTGACCGGTGGGACGGCGCGACGAATGCAACTGCAATCAGCCGAGGGCCGTGCCGGGTTCGAGACGATCGTGAAAGGGTGCGCACAGAACTCGACGATGTCCGAGCTGTGTCCAGACACCTGTAATCTTCTCCATTATACCGCGTCTGGACATGCAGCGTCATCGGGAATGGTCGGTGGCTCCATTCCGGCGTTCCATTTGCTCAAACGGCAGCTTCTGCCAGCATCCACGGTGGCATGCGGAGAACGTGCCACGTGAAACAACCGGGCAACCAGCCTAAAGAAGTCGCGTTGCCGGACAGGCGAGGGAGACCATGAGCGGAACGAATCAGGCGATCGTCGTCGGGTCGGGACCCAACGGATTGTCGGCCGCAATCGCGCTGGCGCAGGCCGGTCAGAGCGTCACCGTCTATGAGGCCGCTTCGACGCCAGGCGGCGGTTCGCGAACGGCGCACCTGACGTTGCCGGGATTCCGCCACGATGTCTGCAGCACGATCCACGCGCTGGCGCCGTCCTCTCCGTTCCTCTCGACGCTGGGGCTGGAGCGATTCGGCCTGGAATGGGTCCGGCCGGAGCTGCCATTGGCGCACCCATTCGACGACGGGACATCGGCCGTCCTGCGTCGCTCGGTCGACGAGACAGCGGACCAGTTCGATCCGATCGATGCCGACGCCTACCGCCGCCTGATCGGCCCGTTGGCGGTCAGGACCGAAACGCTCTGGGAGATGTTCCTCGGTCCGATTCAGGGCACGTTCCGCCATCCCGTCCTCGCGGCCCGGTTCGGCGCTCGCGGTCTCTGGCCCGCCCCAACGCTTGCCCGGGCCCGATTCCGCTCGATTCAGGCCCGGGCGCTCCTGGCGGGCAACGCCGCCCACTCGGTCCTCGATCTTCACGAGCCGGGCAGCAGTTCGATCGCGCTGATGCTGATGCTCGCGGCCCACACCGACGGCTGGCCCTTCGCCCGTGGTGGTTCGCAGGCGCTGATCGACGCGATGGCGGCACGACTGCGGGAGCTGGGCGGGACGATCGTGATGGATCATCCGGTCCGGTCGCTGCGCGAGTTCCCCGATGACGCCACGGTCGTCTTCGATCTGACGCCACGACAGATCGTCGAGATCGCCGGCGATGAGCTACCAGCTGGCTACCGGCGCCAGCTCGGCCGGTTCCGCTACGGGGCCTCGGCCTTCAAGCTGGACTGGGCGCTGGACGGGCCGATCCCCTGGACGGCACCGGATGTCCGCCGGGCCGGGACCGTCCACCTGGGTGGATCGCTGGAGGAGATCGTCGCCTCCGAGGCCATCATGGCCAGCGGCGGTGAGTCGCAGCGCCCGTTCGTCCTGTTGACCCAGCCGACGATCGCCGACCCGAGCCGGGCTCCGGCGGGCAAGCACATCGCCTGGGCGTACTGCCACGTCCCCTCGGGCTCGACGGTGGACATGACCGACCGGATCGAGGCGCAGGTCGAGCGGTTCGCGCCCGGCTTCCGGGACAGGATCATCGGTCGCGGCGCCATGCGGCCGGATGACTGGTCCCGGTACAACGAGAACTATGTCGGCGGAGACATCAACGGCGGCCGACAGGATCTGCGTCAGCAGTTCACCCGGCCGGTCCCGCGGCTCAACCCCTACGTCACCCCGAACCCGCGCCTTTTCATCTGCTCGGCCTCGACCCCGCCCGGCGGCGGGATCCACGGGATGAGTGGGTATCACGGGGCACAGGCGGCCCTCCGTCGCCGTTGACCCCGCCCGTCGAAACGGTTATCCGCGTCAGCGCCCGAGCCGGAAGGCGACGATGTCAGCGCCGGGTTTGATGAAGGGCGCGAACGCCGGCGTCCCGGCGCCGAGCACGACGAGGTCCCCGGCGACCGCGACACCGCCGTTGGCCGAAGTCGTCAGGTCGAAGCTCGCCACCTGGCGCCCGTCGCGGACGGTGACGGCGTGGAGAACGCCGTCCAGCGTCGCGAACAGGGCGATATCGTTGACGATGGTGGCCGCCGCCGCGGCGGGCCGCTCCAGATCGATGGTCCAGCGGACCCTGCCGTCGGTCGGGTCGACGCCCGAGACCGATCCAGAGGCCGGAGCGTCCCAGGCCGCCCAGCGTGTGGCCGGGACGACGATCCCGTCGGGGCTGATCGCGGCCGTACCCTCCATCCCGCCGAGCGGTCCCGGCGGCGAGATCGTGGCCTGCCAGACGAGCGCGCCGCTGTCCCGGTCCAGCGCCCAGAGCATGCCGCTCTTCTGGCCCTCGACGACGAGGTCGCGGGGTCGCCCGTCGATCTCGACCGTGACCAGACCGGGCGAGGCGCTGATTCCGACATCGGCCGTTGGCGAGGTCTGGCCGTCGTTGGGCGGGGCGGCGAAGGACCAGCGGATCTCGCCGGTATCGGCATCCAGCGCGACCATGCTGATGACGTGACCGTAGGGCGCTGGCCGGGCCGTGTAGGCGTTCTGCGTCGCGGCGTAGACGACCCGGCGGTCGGTGTCGATCGCGGGGACGGCGAAGACGCCGGCTCCATCGACGCCCTGGGGTGTCATCCGGGTCTGCCAGCGGATCGCGCCGGTCGCCCGGTCGAGCGCGACGAGGCTGCCCCGGAAGCCGGCCTCCTTCGCCACTGACGCGACGCCGACGAAGACCGTCTCGTCCCAGAGGACCGGCGATGACCAGATCGAACCGTTGGGCGCCGGCTCGACCGATGTCCGCCAGACCGTCTCCCCGGTGACACGGTCCACGCCATGGAGGCAGGCATCGGCGTCGCCGACGATGACGAGATCGCCGCTGATGAGAGCCGAGCCGCTGATCCCGAGCGGGACCTTCATGTCGCGCTCGAACGCCGTCGAGCCGGTCGCGTAGGCCCAGCGACGTTCTCCGGTCCCGGCGTCGAGGGCATAGAGTGAGCCGTCGTAGGACCCGATGTAGACGACGCCGTCGGCGATGGCCGGTGTCCCGGTCACTGGCCCGCCGCTGGTGAACCGCCAGATCGGCCGGAGCCGTCCAATGGTCGCGGCGGTGATCGACGACGGCCCGGCCCGTCGGGTCCCGTCGAGTGCGTTGCCGTACTGCGGCCAGCTCGATCCCGTCGCGCGGTTGTCCCCGTTCGACGTCATGCTCATTGCCCTCTGCTTCGCGACGGTCTGGCAACGGCTACCGATTGACTCGCCACCGGCACATCCGGCCGACATGATGCCACGGTCCGGACGATCGTCCGGACCGTGGCATCATGTCGCGGTCGAAACCGGGTTCGGGCGGGGGGAACAGATGGCCACGAGCCGGATCGAGATGGGCACATCTTCAGCCAACCGCCTGCTCGGTCTCTGGCGGAGCGTGCGGGTCGCAGTCGGCGTGTCGATCGCCGAGGCGGCGGTCATCTGGATCGTGATCGAGGACCTGTCCAACCGGACCGTCGGGTCGATCGCGTTCGCCCCGATCATCGTCGCGATGCTCCTGCTCGGCGTCGGCCCGATCACGCTGCGTCAGCTGTCGGGGCTGCCCACCCGGCTGGCGAACCTGGCGCTGGTGGTCGTGGCCGGAGGGATCCTGATCAAGGGACTGGCCTTCCCTGACATCGGCTGGCTGGATCGGGCCTGGATCGACGGGACCGGCAGTTCCCTGATCTTCCGGGAATCACCCGACGTAATGCCGGTCTGGGTGCCGATCCTCGTCACCGTCGCGGGCTGGTGGTGGCGTCAGCGCCGGGGAGAGCACACGACTGACGACGTCCGGGTCTCCTTTCGGCTCGGCGCCATCCTGCTGGTCGCGGCGGCGGTGATCGGCGCCTTCACCGGCCTTGAGAGTCAGGGGCCGGTCACGACCGCGGCGACCGTGTTCTTCGCGGCGATCCTGCTGGCCATGAGCTGGGCCCGGCAGGCGGCAGTCCACCCAGGTGAACTGAGCGGCGGGACAACCGTCGTGGCCGCGACCAGCATCGCCGGGGTCGTCGTGGTCCTGCTGGTCGCGACGGCCCTGGTCGCGATCACCAGCCCCTCCGCCTTCGACACGCTGCTCTGGCTGCTCTCCCCGGTCTTCTGGCTGGTCCGGAACGCCGTGCTCGGCCTGTCGTTCCTGTTCCTGATCGTCCTCTACCCGATCTTCTGGCTGGTGGGATGGCTGCTGTCCCTCCGCTCCAACACCGCGCGGCCCGAGGTCACTCCACCGGTCTACAACGACCCATCCCCCCTGCCGTCGACGATGCCTTCCGACAGCACCGCGTCCCTGCCGGACGAGTTTCGGATCGTGCTGGCGTCGCTGGCCCTTGTCGTCCTGCTCGCCATCGTCGCCCGGCAGGTGCTCCGCCGCGCGATCGCCGCGACCACCCCGACGGACGTCGAGCAGCACGTCGAGTTCGACCTCCGGTCGCTGCTCCGGCGCCGGCGCCCCGCCCCCGTCGAACCGGAGGTCGACCCGCTCGCCGCCCTGCGCAACGATCCACGATTCCGGAACACGGTCGCGATCCGGGAGATCTACGCCGCCTTCCTCCGGGCGGCGGCCAGTGCCGGGCTGGCCCGCGGCCGCCCGGAGACCGCCCGCCACCACACCCAGCGAATCGCCGCGGCACTCGGCACTCCCGTCGAGGACCTCCGGACGCTGACCGCCGCTTATGGTCCGACCCGTTACGGCGAGATTCCGGCGACGGACGAGCAGCTTCGCGCGGTGGTCTCAGCATGGGATCGCGTCGCCCCGCGGCTGATCGCGGCGACGACAGGAGCGCCGGCCCACGGCAAGAGTCGCCCCAGGTCACTGCGGTCCTGACGTTACGTCAAGTCACGGTGATCGCTGGCGTATGATTACGGGAGCACGCAACGCACCGCGATGCCCGTGACCGCCACCCTGGCCGATTCCCGGAAAGATCACACTCCTTGATCGCACCAACCGTCATGCCCATCGTCGGCCCATCGATCAACACGGTCATCGCTCCTGCCCAGCCCGGCGACCCGATCGGGATCTATCTCCATATCCCGTTCTGCGGCCACATCTGCTCGTATTGCGACTTCAATACCTATGCCGGGCAGGAATCACTCATTCCTCGTTATGTCGATGCGATGGAGCATGAGATCGCCCGGCAGGCCGCCGTCCTCGACGGACCCGCCGCGGCCTCGATCTACATCGGCGGCGGGACACCATCGCTCCTCGCGCCGGAACAGATCGGCCGGCTCGTCGCCGCCTGCCACACCGGCTTCACGATTCTGCCCAACGCCGAGATCAGCATGGAGGCCAACCCGAACAGCTTCGACGAAGCGCGGGCGACTGGGTACCTCGCGGCGGGCATCAACCGGCTCAGCATGGGCGTCCAGACGCAGCACCGGCGTGGATTGCGTGTCCTCGGGCGGCAGCACGAGGCCAGCGACGCGGCCAGCGCCTTCGGGGCCGCCCGCCGGGCCGGTTTCACGAACATCAATCTCGACCTGATCTTCGGTTGGCCCGGTCAGACGCTGGAGATCTGGCGTGACGACCTGGAGACACTACTGGGCTGGCCGGGCTCTCCGACCGGCGCCGGCCCCGACCATTTCTCGCTCTACAGCCTGATCGTCGAGCCGGGTACGCCGATGGCGGAGGCCGTCACCCGGGGCGTCTTCACGGTCCCGGACGACGACGCCAGCGCTGACCTCTACGAGGCGGCGATCGATCGCCTGGCGGCAGCGGGGTTCGTCCACTACGAGGTGGCGAACTGGTCCCGCGATGCCGATCATGGATCTCGACATAACATCATCTACTGGCGGAACGGCGACTTCGCCGGGATCGGCGCCGGCGCCTTCGGTACGCTGCGCGGCGAGCGGATCATGCAGCACCTCCGGCCGATCGCCTTTATCGAGGCCATCGAGCAGGGCCGGGCGCCGGTCAGCAACACCGAGGCGATCGACCCGGCGACGGCGATGAGCGAGACGATGCTGCTCGGACTGCGTCTGCTCCGGACTGGTGTCGACGCGGACGCCTTCGCCCGGCGTCACGGTCAGTCGCTCCATGATGCCTATGGCGACGTGATCGACCTGGCGGAGAGCCGCAAGCTGATCGAGCGCACTCCTGGCGGCGTCCGGCTGACGCATCAGGGGCTGATGCTCTCGAACGACGTCACGGCGGAGTTCGTCCGGCCTTAGGGAAGTACGTGGCTATCTCGTGGCGACTCGTCGTTCCTGGAGTCACGGTCATGGCGGGGGGGACGGTAAGCTTCCCGCCAGACAGTAGGTGACGGCCGAGCGACCGCTCGCCATGATGGACGCTCCGCCCGGTGGCGGCGCGACGAAGGTGCCCGTGCCGCCAGCCAGCCAGCCGACGCTCGACCGGTTCCACACGGCCGTCGCCCGCGTCGACGCCCTGATCGAGCGGGACAACACCCCGCACGGCAAGACGCCGGGTGAGATCCGGGTCCGGGCCGAGATGCGCCTGGCCCGGATGCGGGACTTCCTCCGTTTCCTTGGCGATCCGCATCTCCGCTATCCCGTCATCCACGTCACCGGGACCTCCGGCAAGGGGTCGACCAGCACTGCCATCGCCCGGATCCTCGAGTCTGCCGGGCTGCGGGTCGGCCTCCACACTTCCCCGTACCTCCAGACACCGACCGAGAAGCTCCAGATCGACGGCCAGTTGATCGGCCCGGACGGCTTCGCCGTCCTTGTCGACCGAATCCTGGCCGAGCATGACCGCTGGGTGGGGGAGGGCAACGAGGCGCTGACCTACGGCGAGATCTGGGTCGCGATGGTGATGACCGCCTTCGCCGAAGCGCCGGTCGATGTCGGCGTGATCGAAGTCGGCGCGGGCGGGCGATTCGACCTGACCAACGTCGTCCGGCCAACCGTCAGCGTCATCACGTCGGTCGGGATCGACCACGTCGTCACCCTCGGCAACACGATCGAGGAAATCGCCTGGCACAAGGCCGGGATCATCAAGCCCGGCGCGCCGGTCGTGACCGCCGTGACCGACCCTCGGGCGCTGAGGGCCATCGACGGGGAGGCAGCCATCGCCGACGTCCCGGTGATCCGGGTCATCGAAGGTGAGACCTGGCAGCGACTGCCGCGGGGATCGGTGGAGACGTGGTGGCAAGATCTGACCGACGGCGGGATCGCCGGGCCGCTTCCCGCACCACCGGGCGCGTATCAGGCCGACAACGCGGCCATCGCCGTGGCGACGGTCCGAGCCTTCGCCGACCAGAGCGGTTTCGTTATCTCATCACAAGCGATCATATCCGGTCTCGTGGCATCCCGGATACCGGGACGCTACGAAGTCATCCGCCACGCGGATGAGCCGACCATGATCCTGGACGGTGCCCACAACCCTCAGAAAGTGGCCGCCCTGATGGCGGACATCGGGCCAGCCGTCCGGTCGGCGGGCGGGCAACTCGTCGTGGTCCTCGGCGCGCTGGAGGCGAAGCAGATCGACGAGATGGTGAGGCTGATCACTCCGTGGGCTGACGCGATCGTCGCGACATCCCCGAGGGTCTTGGCGAAGGCCGGCGCGGAGACCGCCGCCCTCGCCCGGCAGATCGTCGACACTGGCTTCAAAGGACGACTCAGTGCCGTCCCGCAGCCGCTCGACGCGATCGCCAGGGCGACCGACATCGCCGGCGATCTCGAAGTCGCCACGATCCTGGTAACGGGCTCGCTCTACCTGATCGGAAACATCCGGGGACGGTGGTTCCCGGACGATGCGGTCACCCTTGCACGAACGTCATGGCCGGAGGCGACGAACTCAGGCGTCTCCTGAGCCCAGGCGAAACCGGAGCGCCGAGACCAGCGCGTAGGCGTAGTCGCGGGCGGGATCGGGGTGAGCCGACTCCCGCGGCGGGGTCGATCTCGGGAAGCGTCGCAGCTCTGCCGGGTGATCGTCATCCTCCACGAGGCGGTGATGCTCGGGGAGGTTGACCAGCCACTGATTGCCAAGGGCGACGGCGGCGATGTAGGCGCCGGCGACGTCGGCGACGTCCATCTCGGCGAGATGCTCACAGGCGGCCATCTCGGCCGAGAGCCACTCGCCGCGGAGCGCATGGCAGACGACCCTTCCGACCCAGGACGGCAGGTGCCAGGCGGACCGACGCTCGGCCAGGTCCAGGGAGCGGGCGACCGTGGCGAGCTCGCGGAAGCGATGCTCGGCCTCATCGACGCGACCGATCACGAGAAGCCGGACGGCGAACGCGACGGCCTGCTCGAGGTTCCGCTCGCTCGCCTGGCGAACTAAGCGTCGCCGGAATGGAAGCACGACGGCGGGACGGTCCGGATTCGGAACGGTGAAACCGTTGGGACGGCTCGCGGCCGCAGACATGCCGCCAGGGCTTGTGGATGAGTCGGATAGCTCCGGAAGGACCAGCGGGGCCGGTCGGGTCGGCTCGAAGGTGGATGTGATGATCATAGGAGTCTGGTCCTCCCGCCTCGGTGCAGGTGGTGTACGGTCACTGGGAGAAGCGTACCCACACCGCCGCGGGATGTCTATGGGCCGATCTACGCAGATCGCCCAATCGTTCGGTTGCGTCGCACAATGCGGGCGCTCCGGGGCATGGTGGGCAGGGACGTTCTGGCGGCCGTGCCGAGTCCGGTGGAGCAATTCCTATGCCCTCCATACAAGCCGACAACGGTGTCCGTACATCGGTGCGGCTTACAATCCCGCCGACCCAACCGAACAGGAATGAGAACATATGTTCTCATTATACGGACTCAGCGTCAAGCCTTTGGAATGACCAGGCGGCCGTTCGTCGTAGCAGCGAAGCGGCGACCAACGACGTAGGGTCATCCGCTCTCGCTTCGCGGGCGGTGACCGGCCGCCGCTGCGGCCCTCGCCGCAAGGCGAGATCTAGCCACGCGACCCGCGATACCCCATTCGGCAGATCCCTCAGGTGATTCATTCAAAACGAACCGGTGGGATTGCGGCTCCGAAGGAAGATCCGGATTGCGTAGCCAGGTATCGCCCTGCGGGGCGATGGCCGCTGCGGCGGCCAGGCTCGCAAGCGTCGCCCCTACGATGAACGGCCGTCGCATCGCCATTGGGGGGAGCCGATTCAGCCCCGAAGGCGCCATTGCCCAAGGTGAGCGGGTTGGTAGCGACGGACGGTTATCGCCCTGAGGAGCGATGGCCGCCATGCGGCCGGTCACCCCAAGGGGATGACCTTACATCAGACCGTCACTGAAACTGACGAGCCGTTCATGAAAAGGAGAAGGGCTTCGGGTCGCCCAGCGATACTGCTGGCCGACCCGAAGCCTTCCGTTCGTACCGTTACAGACCTGCGGCGGCGCGGAGAGCAGCGGCCTTGTCGGTCTTCTCCCAGGGGACGTCGAGGTCGTCGCGACCGAAGTGCCCGTAGGCGGCGGTCTGGCGGTAGATCGGCCGCTGGAGATCCAGCATGTCGATGATCGCGGCCGGGCGCAGGTCGAAGTGCTCCCGGACGAGGCACTCGATCACCTCGTCGCTGACCTTGCCCGTCCCGAACGTCTCGCAGAACAGCGAGACCGGGTGGGCGACGCCGATCGCGTAGCTGACCTGCAGTTCGAAGCGGTCGGCCAGGCCGGCCGCGACGATGTTCTTGGCGACATAGCGGGCGGCGTAGGCGGCCGACCGATCAACCTTCGTCGGGTCCTTGCCGGAGAAGGCGCCACCACCGTGCCGGGCCATCCCGCCGTAGGTGTCGACGATGATCTTGCGACCCGTCAGCCCGGCGTCGCCCATCGGCCCGCCGCGGACGAAGCGGCCGCTCGGGTTGACGAAGAACTTCGTCTCGCCGTCCAGCAGCTCGGCCGGAACGACCGCCCGGATGACCTGCGACTCGATGTCGGCCCGGATCTGCTCGTTGGTCGCCTCGTCGGCGTGCTGTGTCGAGACGACGATCGCGTCGATCCGCGTCGGGACCCCGTGGGCGTACTCGACGGTAACCTGGCTCTTGCCGTCCGGCCGGAGGTAGGCGATCTCGCCGCTGCGGCGGGCCTCGGTCAGCCGCCGGGTGATCCGATGGGCCAGGGCGATCGGCATCGGCATCAGCTCGGGCGTCTCGTTGCAGGCGAACCCGATCATCATGCCCTGGTCGCCGGCGCCGGTCAGGTCGTACCGGTCCTGGTCGCTCGCGTCGTTGCGGACCTCCAGCGCCTTGTCGACGCCGGCGGCGATCTCCGGGCTCTGCTCGTTGATCGACGTCGTCACGCCGCAGGTGGCATAGTCGAAGCCGGTCTCGGAGCCGGTGTAGCCGATCTCCCGGACGACCTCGCGGACCAGCTTCGGGATGTCGACGTACGTGCTGGTCGTGATCTCGCCGAAGACGAAGATGATTCCGGTCGTCGTCGCCGTCTCGCAGGCGACGCGGCCGTCGGGGTCATCCTTCAGGACGGCGTCGAGGACGGCGTCGGAGATCTGGTCGCAGAGCTTGTCCGGGTGGCCCTCGGTGACCGACTCGGACGTGAAGAAACTCCTGGGGGCGGACTGGAAGGTTCCGCCCATCTGGACAGTCATGGGTTTGCTCCGTCGTGATTCCTCGTAGGGGCGATCCCTTGTGGTCGCCCGCGCCCTCAGGCGTCATACCGCCTGGCGGTCCCCATCGTTCGGGTTACGCGCGTTTCCCAGTCGCGGGCCGGTGGTGCGACGGGCAGGCAGGGCTCTCCCACCGGTCCGCGTCCACCCATTCGGCCTACGTACCGGATTCCCACGAGGAGAGGTAGTGCTCCTGCTCGGGGGAGAGGGAGTCGATCTCGACCTTCATCGCGGCCAGCTTGAGCCGGGCGATCTCCTGGTCGAGCTCCTTGGGCACGGTGTAGACCTTGTTCTCGAGGGTCGCGGCGTGCTTGGCGAGGTACTCGACCGAGAGGGCCTGGTTGGCGAAGCTCATGTCCATCACGCTGGCCGGGTGCCCCTCGGCGGCGGCCAGGTTGATTAGACGACCCTCGCCGAGGACGATGATCCGCTGGTCCTCGGCGAGCATGAACTCCTCGACGTACGGGCGGAGCGTGCGGCGGCCCTCACCGGTCATCTGCTCGAGCGCCTTGAGGTTGATCTCGCTGTTGAAGTGGCCGGAGTTGGCCAGGATCGCCCCATCCTTCATCTGCTCGAAGTGGACCCGGTCGATCACGTTGATGTTGCCGGAAGCGGTGATGAAGATGTCGCCCAGCGCCGCCGCCCGGTTCATTGACATAACCGTGAAGCCATCCATGACGGCCTCCAGGGCGCGAACGGGGTCGACCTCGGTCACGACGACGTGGGCGCCCATCCCGCGGGAGCGGGTCGCGATGCCCTTGCCGCACCACCCGTAGCCGCCGACGACGATCGTCCGGCCGGCCAGCAGGATGTTGGTCGCGCGGAGGATGCCGTCCAGTGTGCTTTGCCCGGTGCCGTAGCGGTTGTCGAAGAAGTGCTTGGTGTCGGCGTCGTTGACGGCGATGACCGGGAACTGGAGGACGCCCTCGCGCTCCATCGCCTGATCGCGGATGACGCCGGTCGTGGTCTCCTCGGTCGCGCCGATGACCTCGGCGGCCTGGTCCTTCCGCTCCTTGTGGAGGGAGGAGACGACGTCAGCGCCATCGTCGACGACGATCTGGGGCCGGTGGTCCATCGCCGCGCTCATGTGGCGGTAGTAGGTATCGTTGTCCTCACCCTTGATGGCGAAGACCGGGATCCCCGCCTCGACCAGCGCGGCGGCGACGTCGTCCTGGGTCGAGAGCGGGTTGGAGGCGCAGAGCACGGCGTCGGCGCCACCGGCCTGCAGCGTCAGGGCCAGGTTGGCCGTTTCGGTCGTGATGTGGGCGCAGGCGAGGATGCGGATCCCGGCCAGCGGACGCTCGCTCCGGAAGCGCTCCCGGATCTGCCGGAGAACCGGCATCTCCCGCTCGGCCCATTCGATGCGGCGCCGACCGTCGGCGGCCAGGGACGGGTCCTTGATGTCGAAGTTGCGTGAACTCGGCGCGGCTGCTGCCATTCGATAGAACTCCTCAGGAGAACCCCGTCCCGGGACGGCCGTCTCTGATGCGCAGGCGGAACTGACGACGCGGACGCAGGCCGATCAGACCCCGGCACCGGCTGGCGCCGAGAGCTGCTCGACCGTGACTGCGTCAGCATACTCCGGGAACGTCCGGTTGAACCGGCCGACGAACGCGGCCGGCGTGTACTCGTGCTCCTGCGGACCCTGCTTCTCGACCGCGTAGACGGCCGCGAGCGAGCCCATCCGCCCGGCGACCGGCCACGGCAGCCCGAGCAGGTAGCCCTTGAGCAACCCGGCCCGGTAGGCGTCGCCGCCGCCCGTGACCTCGATCAGCGGGTCAGCCGGAGCGACCGGGATCTCGTGCGTCTCGCCGTCGGCGTAGATGCGCGACCCATCGGCGCCGAGGGTGACGACGACGACCGGGACCCGCCCGACGAGGTCGTCCGTCGTCAGGCCGGTCTTGTTGGTGACGATGCCGTGCTCGTAGTCGCTGCCGACGACCATCCAGGCCAGGTCGATCCCGCGGACGATGTCCTCGGCGGGCATGGCGATCACCTGTTGGGCCGGGTCGAAGACGAGGCGGGCGCCGCTTCGATCGATCTCGGCGGCGTGCTGGTTCATCACGTTGAGGGCCGTCGCGCTGACGATCCCGATCGACGCGGTCCGGGCGACCTCGCGCAGGCTGATCTGCTCGGCCCGGTCGGAAGCGCCGGGGTAGAAGCCGGCGATCTGGTTGCCCGTCCGGTCCGACATCATGAAGGACGAGCCGGTCAGCAGGTCGGGCACGTCCAGCACGAGCCCGGTATCGACCCCGACCGCCTCGATCGCGGTCCGGTACTCGGCGAAGTCCGCTCCACCGGCCCCGACGAGCAGCGGCCGCTCGCCGAGCAGGGCCAGGCTCCAGGCGATGTTCCCGCCGATCCCGCCCCGCTTCCGGACCAGGGAGTCGAACAGGAAGCTGATCGACAGGACGTGCGCCTTGTCGGTCAGGATGTAGTCCTGGAACGATCCGGGGAACGTCATGATCAGGTCATAGGCGATCGACGCGCTGACGATGATCGACGGCCGCCCGGCGACGACACCGCCACCCTGACCGGTCCCGCCGACTTCATATACCGATCCCCGTTGCTCCACCAATCCCCGTTCCTCTCTTGTCCTTCTACGATCGGTCGTGGCTCGGCCCGCCGACGAGGCTCCGGTATCCCGCTACCACAGGACCCGCCGCTCCCGGTTCCGCAGAGGTCAGAGGCCACCTGGATGACACGGGAGCGTAGCACGCGACGCGATACCGCTGCTTAAACAGCTCAACTCCTGGTTCCGGTGGCCAGCGGGGGTCAGACTCCGGTTATGGCGGCAGGGACCGGTCGCATCGGAGGGTCGTCCCGACCGCCCTGTCACCCAGAGCAGATCGCGTGATCTCAATCTCACGAAGGAATCGTTATCTCACCCAATGCGACATGGACGACACGGTCCGGCACGTCCGTTCGAATGGCCACGCCGCCACCCGTCACCGGCAGTACCCAGCGCTGGACTCCGGCCGTCCGCTTCTTGTCGCCCCGCATCAGCCGCAGCACCTCGTCGGGGTCCGCCGCCGATCGCGAGGGCAGCCCGAAGCGGTCGAGCGTCGCGTCCAGCCGGTCGACCAGCGCCTGGTCGCAGGTGCCGACCGCGACGCCCACCCGGGCGGCGGCCCGCATCCCGAGGGCGATCGCCTCGCCGTGGAGATAGCGATAGCCGGCCGCCTCGATGCCGTGGCCGAGGGTGTGGCCGAAGTTGAGGATCTGGCGCAGGTCGGCCTCCCGCTCGTCGGCCTCGACGACGGCCGCCTTGAGCGCGACGTTCCGGGCGATCAGGTAACTCAGCGCCGGCTCCCGCCGGGCGACGAGGGCCGCCGCGTTGCGATCCAGATACGCCCAGAGGTCACCGCGCTGGCCGCCGGGCGTGCTGCGCTGGATGACGCCGTGCTTGACGATCTCGGCCCAGCCCGAGGTGAACTCACGCTGGGGAAGGGTGTCGAGCAGGTGCGGGTCGACCAGCACGAGGGGCGGCTGGTAGAAGGCGCCGATCAGGTTCTTGCCGGCCGGGTGGTTGACCGCCGTCTTACCGCCGACGCTGCTGTCGACCATCGCCAGCAGGCTGGTCGGGACCTGAACCAGCCCGATCCCGCGCAGCGTCGTCGCCGCGACGAAACCGGCCAGGTCGCCGATCACCCCGCCGCCGAGCGCGACGACGACATCGCCCCGCTCGACCCCGCCGCCAAGTAGCCAGCCGTAGAGATCGTCCGCTCCGGCCAGACTCTTGCTGCCCTCGCCGGACGCGACGTTCCGGACGTCGACGCGATAGCCAGTCGCCTCGAGCTGACCCGCCAGTGAGCCGGCGTGGAGCGGCCCGACGCGATCATCCGAGACCAGCCAGAGTCGGTTGGCCCTAGGGAACACGGACCGGATCTTTGCGGCGGCATCGGCCAGGACACCCTGCCCGATGATGATCCGCGAGACGATCGGGCCAACCCGGAGTGCGATCTCCTCAGATGCACCTCCCGCGACGGCGTGAGCGCGAAGGACATCGGCGACCACCTCGTCCGGCATGGCCGCGTCCGTCACGACGGTGATTCCGGCCCGGTCATAGGCCGCCTGCCGGACCGCCTTCAGGCCGACGATCCGGGGCAGCGGGTCGGCGCCGGCGATCATCGGCCGGGCGACGCTCGCCCCGCTGGCCGCCTGCTGCGCCACTAGCCGGGAGAGGGTCACCTCGGGCTGGACATCGAGCGCGACGACGAGTACCGCCGGGTCTCCGAGCAGGTCCTCGGTCCAGACCTCCTCGCTGGCGACCGCGCCGCCGCCGGTCACGATCACCCGCTCCGGTCGGCCGAGCGCCCCGGTCAGCAGACGCCGCTCGGTCGCCCGGAAGTCCGCCTCGCCGTGCCGCGTGAACACCGCCGGGATGTCCAGGCCGTAGTGCGCCTCGATCCCCTCATCGAGATCGACCAGTTCCCAGCCGAGCCGACTGGCGAGCGAGCGGCCAACGGTGGTCTTGCCGGCGCCGCTGAAACCGATCAGGACCAGCCGGGTCGGAGCGATCGGGCCTGCGCCAAACGCCCTGCCTGCCTGGTTCGCGATCTGCTCGACCATCGGCTGGACCACGGAAAACCTCGATCTCTCTCTTCGTGCCGACCGGGACGCAATCGACGGGAATGCGGACGAAATCTAGTTGAAATGACGCTCGTCGAGACCGGTTCTGAACGGCTCACGGGCCCGAAAGGGCCGGAAATGCAGGTGTATACTGGGTCTTCGATGGTTACGCGGACAGATCGAGTCTATCAACTCCGACGGTCGGAAGGACAGGGCATGCAGCGTATTCTGGTCGTAGACGATGATGCCGCGATCCGTGGCGTCCTCCGCGACCTGCTCGAGGACGAGGGGTACGTCGTCTCCGAGGCGGAGAACGGGACCCATGTCATCACCGAGATGGCGGCGACCGCCGGCGAGCGGCCCGAGCTCGTCCTGATGGATGTCCGGATGCCGGACAAGAGCGGGCTCGACGTCCTGCGGGACACCGGCAACGCGCTCAAGTCCGGCGAGACGCTCCACCTGCCCTTCATCATCATGACGGCCTTCGGCTCCTCGAACACGGCGATCGAGGCGATTCAGCTCGGGGCCTATGACTACATCACCAAGCCATTCGACCTCGACCATGTCCTGCTGACCGTCCAGCGGTTCTTCGAGCGGCAGCAGCTGTCCGAGCAGGTGCAGACGCTCCAGGTCCGGCTCGGCGAGCGCGACCCGAACGAGATCATGATCGGCAACAGCCCGTCGATGCAGGAGGTCTACAAGACCATCGGCCGGATCGCCAGGAGCGAGGCGACGGTCCTGATCACGGGAGAGACAGGGACCGGCAAGGAACTCGTCGCGAGCATCCTGCACAACATGTCGACCTACGCCCGTGGGCCGCTGATCAAGGTCAACTGCGCCGCCCTGCCGGAGACGCTGCTGGAGAGCGAGCTGTTCGGCCACGAGAAGGGCTCGTTCACCGGCGCCGTCAACCAGCGCAAGGGCCGCTTTGAGATGGCCAACAAGGGCACGATCTTCCTTGACGAGGTCGGGGAGACGAGCCTCTCGACCCAGAAGAAGCTGCTCCGCGTCCTCCAGGAGCGGGAGTTCGAGCGGGTCGGCGGCAGTACCTCGATCAAGATCGACACCCGGGTCGTCTCGGCGACGAACAAGGTCCTGCCGCAGGAGATCGAGGAGGGCCGGTTCCGGGAGGACCTGTACTACCGGCTCAACATCATCTCGATCTACCTGCCGCCGCTTCGCGACCGGCGCGACGACGTCCCGCTGCTGGTCGAGCACTTCCTCGACAAGCACCGCTACCAGCCGCAGGCCGGCCCGTCCCGGATCAGCCAGTCGGCCCTGCGGGATCTGATGGACTACGACTGGCCGGGCAACGTCCGCCAGCTCGAGAACGTCGTCGAGCGGGCGACCGTCCTGTCCCGCGGCGGCGTCATCACCGACGAGCATCTGGCGCTGACCGACGCCGACAACCGCCGGTTCATCGATGTCGGCCAGCGGGTCCGTAAGGGCGCGACGCTGGAGTCCCTCGTCCACGACGTCGAGCGCCAGGCGCTGAACGAGGCGCTCAGCCACGCCGAGGGCGACCGGATGGCGGCCGCCGCGCTCCTCGCGCTGAAGCTGCCGGAGTTCCAGGAGAAGCTGGACGCCTACGGCATCCGGGACTGACCAGACCTGGCTCGTGGATTCAGGAACCGGGGACGATGCGAGGTTGCCCAGTGGATTCGTCCCCGGCTCAGGCACAACGTCTTCCGGGAATGAGCCACTTGGGTACGTCAACGAGGATCCTGTGTGAATCGACACATCTACCCGACGCTGATCCCGCTGCCGACCGAACTTACCGGGGATCGGATCACCCTGCGTCCGCTCCAGCCAGGCGACGGACCGGGGATGCTGGAGGCGATCGACGAGTCCCGGGCCGAGATCGACGTCTGGATGGACTGGCCGCCGATGATGCGGACCCAGGATGACGCCGTCGACTACTGCATCCGGATGGCGGCCGAGTGGCTCCGGCGCGACTCGCTCAACGTGGGCGTCTTCGAGACGGCGACCGGGCGGTATCTCGGCGGGACAGGGTTCCACTCGATCAGCTGGCGGCTCCGCGCCTTCGAGATCGGCTACTGGCTGCGGACCTCGGCCAGCGGTCACGGCTACATGACCGAAGCCGTCCGACTGCTGCTGAGTCTCGCGTTCGACCAGCTCGACGCTCGCCGGGTGACGATCCTCTGCGACACCCGGAACACGAAGAGCCGCGCCATCCCGGAGCGGCTCAGCTTCGTCCATGAGGGGACGAACCGGAAGGATTCCCTGACGCCCTCCGGCGAACCCCGCGACACCATCGTCTTCGCCCTGACCGACGATGACTACCGGGCGCTCCGGAAAGCGGGAGCCACCGTCGACAATGTCCCTGGCAGGCGGGGCTGAACCGTCGTAGTCGTCCCGACAGTGTCGATCCCTCGAATCAACCAGGTGAGGACATCCCATGCTCTATCACATCGTCCTCTTCGAGCCGCGTCCCGACAGCACACCCGCTGCGTGGGATCGATTGCGTGAGGCGGTACTGGACCTGCCAACGCATATTGGACGGATTCGCTCGGTGAGCTGGGGCGCGAACGAGAGCCCGGAGGGGCTGGGGCAGGGGTACGAGCACGGGTTCGTCATGGTCTTCGAGGACGAGGCCGCCCGCAACGCCTACCTGCCGCACCCAGCCCACATGGCTATCATCCCGTCGATCCAGGCGATCTCCGCGAAGACCCTCGTCTTCGACCTGCCAATGTAGGCGACCGCTGAGTGATCGATCGATCCCGACGTGTAGAGTCAAGGGTGACTGGCGGCTGCGCTGCTACTTCGTCGGGATGTGGCTCGCGCTTCGCTGACTCTGCTCGTTTCGCTGCCGCGTCGAAGTGAACCGAAGGGCTCCAGACCGCGCGTCGGCGCCGGTGTTCGCGATCGCCATGCTCCAATGTGATACGTCTGTGGCGAACACTGTTGTCGCCCGGCGGGGCGACGGCCGCTGCGACGACCGGGCTCGCAAGCGTCGCCCCTACGAACGGACGCTCTCAACCAACGAAAGCCCCTTTCCGGACGGTGAGTCGCTTCAGCGACGATCCGAGCCGGAGAGGGGTTTTAGAGAGGCCTGTTCGAAACCGACGCGTTTCGATAAGACCTGTCGGTTGCGGGGCAGGGTTATCGCCCCCTACGATGAGGGGCGAGTCGGGCTCTCGGTGCTGGCGGCAGCCGACTCGCTCGTGAAGCCGTCCGCGCCCCGCGAGGCCGTGGTGTCGGGCGCGGTGGGTGGGACCGGATCGGCGCCCGGTGAGGCGACCTCCGTGATGCTGACGCCGTTGGCAGGGGCGTCCGGCCTGGCCGTTGGCCGAACGAGGTCCGGGTTGCTCTGATTCAGGTCCTCGTGGCCCTGCTGGTAGAACTCGCGACGCTGATCCCGGGTCGGCTTGTGGCCGAACCGGTAGTAGTAATCGGCCGCCCGGCCGACGGCGAAGGTGCCGGCGTAGGCGATCGCGACCTTAGGGATCGTCCCGGCCAGCAGCGGCAAAAACGAGACCGCCTCGCGGGCAAGCGTCCGCCAGAGCAACCCGGACCCGACGACGGGGACGATCTCGCGCAGGATGCCGGTCGTATCCCGCAGGTCGCGGCCGTGAATCGCGGCGACCTTGAACAGCAGCAGGACCTGGTTCTTGGTCAGGACCAGCAGATCGGCCCCGGCCGAGAACAGCGACCCGACGATCGGGATCACGGAGGGGATGTTCGCGATCAGCGCGAACTGGGCGTTGGCCCGGGCGGTCGACTGGACGATCGAGCCGATCGCCGCCGACCGGAAGGGCGGGAAGGCCCGGCCGAAGGCGACGGCCCGCTCCGGCAGCAGCTCGACGATCCGCCGTCTCGTCGCCTCCACCGCCTTCTCGTCGTTCAGCTCAGCCGCGTCGTGACGGACGACGACCGCCAGCGTCCCGAGCCGCTCAGCCTTGACCCGCAGGTCGGCCACCCGGCCGACCTCATCCGGGTCGTAGGCGACGATCAGGTCGAACCGGTTGAGGTCACCCATCGACTCGTCGAACGTCTTAACGGAGACGGCCCGGTCCTCGGACCAGCCGACCAGCCGGTGACCGAGGTCGGCCGCGCTGGCCCGGTCGGGGCCGACGACGAGGATGACCGGCCGCATCTCGGCGTCGCGGCGGACCTCGTCGACCCGCATCTCGCGGACGATGGAGATCAACTGGTTGAACAGCGCCAGGCGGCCCATTACGCCGCCCGACTTGCCCCTGGGGAGTGGTAATCCTGGCATGTGTCTCGACCTGTCTCGTTGCTGCCCGCCGCACGTCGCTGGCTCTGGGTCCCGGTTTGACTCGGGTCTACGTATCACAGCGCAAACATGGCGCCACACCGAAAGTGTCGCCAGAACCTGTGGCGTCCGCATAGCGGACGTGTGACAGGGGTGTGAGGGCTGGCGGCCCCGCCGGACGCGCTGGCGCTGGTCAGGCCGAGGCAATCCGGGCCATCGACTCGACCAGGTCGCGGACCGCGGCGGCGGACCGGTTGAGGGCGGCCTGCTCGTCATCGGTCAGGGTGAGCGGGACGATCTGCTCCAGCCCGGCGGCGCCGAGCTTGGTCAGCACGCCGACGTAGAGCCCGTCGATCCCGTACTCGCCCCGGAGCAGCACGCTGGCCGGCAGGACGCGCTTCTTGTCGAGCAGGATGCTGTCGACCATCTGGACGATCGAGGCGCCGGGGGCGTACCAGGCGCTGCCGGTCTTGAGCAGCCCGACGATCTCGGCGCCGCCGTTGGCGGTCCGCTCCTCGATCGCCCTGACCCGGTCGGCCGGCATCAGCTCGGTGATCGGGACCCCGGCCACCGTTGAGTAGCGCGAGAGCGGCACCATCGTGTCGCCGTGGCCGCCGAGGACGAAGCCGGTCACGTCCTCGACCGAGACATCCAGCTCACGGGCGATGAAGGTCCGGAAGCGGGCGGAGTCCAGGACCCCGGCCATCCCGATCACGCGCTCACGGGGGAAGCCGGCCGCGTCGAAGGCGACGTGGCACATCGCGTCGAGCGGGTTGGAGACGACGATGATGATCGCGTCCGGCGAGGTCGCGACGACCTGCCCGGTGACGGAGCGGACGATCCCCATGTTGGTCTTGAGGAGATCGTCGCGGCTCATCCCCGGCTTGCGGGCGATGCCGGAGGTGATCACGACGACGTCGGAGTCGGCGGTGTCCTCGTAGCCGTTGGCGCCAACAAGCGACGTGTCGTAGCCCAGCACCGGCCCGGCCTCGGCCAGGTCCAGGGCCTTGCCCTGCGGCAGTCCGTCGACGATGTCGACCAGGACCAAGTCGGCGTAGTCCCGCTGGGCCAGCAGCTGGGCAGCGGTCCCGCCGACCATCCCCGCCCCGACGACGGTCACCTTCGGTCGTCCCGCATATCGTCCGGCCGTCATGCGTCTGCTCCTCATTCTGCGATCGAATGGTCACGCCCTGTCATGACCAGCCGGGAACGCTCGCGGCGGTGATGACGGCGCCCGGTTGTCGCTGGCTGGCCGGCACGGCCCACCCCGTCGAAACCAACTGATCTTAGCACGCCGTCGCCGACCGACCGACCGACCTTGGGCCTCAGGAGTCGACCCGGAGCGCGACTCGCCCACCGGCCCGAACCATCGTGAATCGGCCCTTCGCATCGGGCAGGAACTGGAACGTCGTGCCCTTCCGAACGCCCTCGCTGACGATGAACGTGTCGTCCCCAACCGGTGCGATCGGCGCGGTCAGCGGCGTATTTCGCTCATGGGTGAACGGGTTGATCCCGACCGTCGTCACCGTCAGCCCGTCGTCGTCACCGGCGACGGTAAGCTCGGCCAGCATCGCGTGGTACTGCCCGGCAACCGTCCCGGCGACGCCCCGCGCCAGCGCGATCGGTTCCGGGTCGGTGTCCTCGATCCCGAACCGCTTGGAGAGGATCGCCCGCTCGATGTCTCGCTCGGTGTAGACGCCGTTCTCCCCGTTGGTCAGCATCGCGATCGCGAAGCCACGCTCAGGCAGGAGGAGCAGCGACGCCTTGAAGCCGTTGGTCGCGCCGCCGTGCCCGACGACCGGCTCATCGGCCCGCCGCTCCAGCGACCACGTCAGGCCGCGCCCGGTCGTCGCGGTGATCTCGACCTGGCGCTCCCGCATCGCCAGCCGGGTCGCCGGCGACGGAAACGGGGCCGAAAGGTCGATCAGCCCGAGGTGGGCAGCGGCGAAGCGGAGCAGCTCGGCGACATCGGTGATGATCCCGCCGGCCGGATTGGTATTCCGGGCCAGTGGCCAGGGCCGGGCGACGGTGTCCTCGCCGTCCGGCGGCGTCAGGTGACCGGCGGCGTTGTGCTGGAGGATCGCCTCGTCGGCGAAGAACGTCGCCCGCGCCAGTCCAAGGGGTTCGAAGACGCGTTCCCGCATCGCCTGCTCGTAAGGCTGGTCGAGGACGACCTCGACGACGCGGCCAACCAGATTGAAGCCGGTGTTGCAGTAGCTGAACGTCGTCGCCGGCGGCAGCTGCTGGGCCAGCGTCGCGTAGCCGTCGACGCAGTGGGCGAGGGCGTCGTCACCCCGGCCGTGGTCGTCGAAGCGGTCCCCCTCGAACCCGGTCATGTGCGTCAGGCAGTGCCGGATCGTGATGGCCCGCGTCGCCGCGTCATCGGCCAGCCGGAAACCGGGCAGGATCTCGACGATCGGCCGGTCGAGCTCGAGCCGGCCCTCCTCGACCAGCCCCATGACGAGGGTGCCGAGGAAGACCTTCGAGATGGAGCCGATCTGCATGACCGTCTCCGGGATGACCGGCACCCCGGTCTCCAGGTTCGTCACCCCGTAGGCGGCGAACGACGTCTCGTCCCCGTCGAGGATGCCGATCGTCAGTCCGGGGACGCGATCCCGCGTCATCAGCTCCGCGACCAGCCCGTCCAGACCCATGTCCGCCAGTGTCATCGCCACGGTTCCGCCCTTCATCCGTCCGTCATCCGTCCATCGTCAGTCGTCCCGTCTGGAAGGATGGTCCGGCCAGATGGAGAGCCGGTCAAGGGGCCAGGCGCACAGTCGCTAGGGCAGGGGCGCCAGCAGCTCGACGTGGTTGCCGAACGGGTCCTCGACCTTGAAGCGGCGGTAGCCATCGAGTGGGATGTCGTCGGTCGTCTCGTACCCGGCGTCGGTCAGCCGCGCCCGCAGCCCGTCGAGGTCATCGACCTGCCAGGCGACATGGGCCTTCGCGGCCGCCCGGAAGTCCGGATCGGCGCCGAGGTGGAAGTCGAGGTTGCCGGTCCGGAACCAGACGCCGCCACGGTGCCGCATATCGGCCTGCTTCGGCACCTCCGTCAACCCGATCAGCTCGCCGTAGAACCGCCGGGCCGTTTCCTCCCCGCCCTCGGGGATCGCGACCATGACGTGATGGACATCGGGAATCGTCATCGTGCCTCACCCTCTCGCACGCCGTTCGTCCACAGCATCGCCACACTGCGGTGACGACTGGTGCGGATACTACCCCCATGGAACAGTGCTGCATCATCTCGTCGTATGGACATGGCTTGCCTTGTCCGCGCCGTCAGGCGCCATACCGCGGAGCGGTGCCGGCGCTCGACAACGACCGATTGGATGGAACACGTCGGCGGTGGAGACCGTCTCGCCCTGCGGGGTGAAGGCGGCTGCGGCAGCCGGGCGGGGCAAACCAACGCTCCTACGACGAGACGATGCACCGGCCGGATTCAGTGATCGACTCGCACGACGCCTATGTCACAACAGGAGTGCCAGATGACCATCACCAACGAGCTCCTGCCCGAACGGCCGACGCGCCGTTCGACCGCCATCGCCCCCAAGGGGGACGCCACAGAGACACGGACGCCATCCCGGCTCGGGCGGGGGCTGGAGCGCACAGCGGCCGTGGCGGCAATGCTCTGGGCCGGGCTGATGGGCGGCTTCTTCTACGCCTTCAGCGTCCTCGTGATGCCGGGGCTCGACGCGACCAGTCAGCTCGCCGCGATCCCGGCGATGCAGAACATCAACGAGGCCGTCGACAGTCAGCTGTTCGGTCTCGGCTTCATCGGAGCAGCGATCCTGGCGGCGCTGGCGGTCATCACGGGAGTCGTCCGGCGGGACGGCTTCGGCAGTGTCCTGCTGATCGCCGGCGGGGTGGTCTATCTCGTCGGCCCGTTCCTCGTCACGGTCGCCTTCAACGTCCCGCTCAACGACGACCTCGACGGGTTCAGCCTGCTCGACCCGGCCAGCCTTGGCCGGATGGACGCCTATATTCGCGATTGGTCGCGCTGGAACGACATCCGGACCGTCACGGCGATCGTTGCCTTCGTCCTGTTCGCGGCAGCGGCACTGCTCCCGCGCCGGTCCATCCCACAGGCGGCCGATCAGGCCGTTGCGGGGTTGAACGCCGAATAGGCCGCTTGACGGCGCGACAACAGCAAACCTATACTCTCGCGCGCCGTACAAACACCTGCCCAGGTGGCGGAATCGGCAGACGCGCTAGCTTGAGGGGCTAGTGCCCGCAAGGGCGTGGAGGTTCAAGTCCTCTCCTGGGCACCGGACGCATCGGCCTGACCACGGCGGTCGGGCCAATCTGAGCGACAGCCTCAGCCTGGGCGATTAGCTCAGTCGGTAGAGCGCCACGTTTACACCGTGGATGTCAGAGGTTCGAGCCCTCTATCGCCCACCGGGCCGTGGTCGCGTCCTGAATCGGAGCTCTCGCCAAGGTAGCTCAGTTGGTAGAGCTCACGACTGAAAATCGTGCGGTCGCCGGTTCGAGTCCGGCCCTTGGCACCCATCCACGAACGCGCCCCGGACTGGATCCGGGGCGCGTTCGACGTTTTCCCAAGTGTTCAGGAGTGATCAGCCGTCATCCTCCAGTCCGACGAAGATCGTCGGCTCATGGTGGACCGGGAACGCCATCGAGGCCGCCAGTGGGCACATCCGGTTGGCGGTGGCGTGGAGCGCGACGGCCCGGTCCGGGTCGGACGCGGCCGAGATCGTGACTCGCGGCCGGAGCGTGATCACGGTGAAGCGGCCGCTGCCGTCGGCGTTCTCGGCCAGGCTGCCGTCGCAGTCGTCGACATACTCCACGACGATGACCCCGGCGTCGGCGCAGAGGTGCAGATACCAGAGCATGTGGCAGGCGGAGATGGACGCGACAAGCAGGTCCTCCGGGTTGTGCCGGGTCGGGTCGCCACGGAACATTGGGTCGGACGAGCCGGCAATTGCAGCTTTGCCATCGACCAGCACGTCGTAGAGCCGGTCGTAGTCCCGGTAGCCAGAGGTCCCGCTGCCCCGGTCGCCCGTCCACCGGATCGTCGACCGGTAGGTGTGCATCCGCTTCGGCGTCGCGTCGGTGGCCGGTTCGCCGCTCATCGGTCGCTCCTCTCGTTGCTGAGTCAAGCGGATCGCAATGGAATTGACCGGCGGCGGAGCAGACCTCTCCGCCGGCCCCTCTTCGGCTCTCGGGCTCGCTCACCCGCTGAAGCGGCTTCAGCTTGCAGGTGCCCGGAGAGGGGAGCAGCAGGTTTGATCCAGGTCAGACAATGCATTCGAATACCGCTGAAGATCAGCGGCCGCCCGACTCCGGACCGCTCATCACCGGGACGTCGTCGCGCTCGCCCCACTCGTTCCAGGAGCCGTCGTAGTTGGCGTAGTTGCTGTGGCCGGTCCGTTCCAGCGCGAACAGGACGGCCGTCGCCGTCACGCCACCGTTGCAGTAGGCGACGACCGGCGTCCCGGCGGTGATGCCGGCGCCGGCGAAGATGGCGGCCTGCTCCTCGACCGTCTTCTGGGTGCCGTCGGCGTTCATCAGCGACTTCGCCGGGATGTTGATCGCGCCGGGGATGTGGCCGCCACGGGAGCCGCGCTGGACCGAGCCGACGTACTGGCCGGCGTCGCGGGCGTCGACGATCGCCGTCTGACCGGTCTCCATCGCCAGCAGCACGCCTTCGATCGAGGAGACGAGCTCGGGCCGGTAGCGCGCCGTGAAGATCGTCCGCTCCGGCGTGACGGCGTCGGTGCTGAGCGGCTTGCCAGCGGCGCTCCAGGCGGCGTAGCCGCCGTCGAGGATCGCGACCCGGTCATGGCCGTAGGCCCGCAGCGCCCACCAGAGCCGGGTCGCCATGTGACCGCCGGCGTGGTCGACGCTGACGACGAAGGTGTCGTCGCCGATCCCGCGCGACTCCATCGCCCCGGCGAACCGCTCCGGCCCGGCCAGTTGCGCCTTGACCGCGTTGTCCGGGTCGGTGATGTCGCTGGTCCAGTCGACGAACACCGCGCCGGGGATGTGCCCGGCGGCGTACTCCTCCGGCGCTCCGGCGTACCCGGCCCGCTGCCGGCCGCCGCCGAGATCCGTCGTCCGGACGTACCCCCGGATGTCGACGACCCGGACACCGGGGTGATCGAGGTGGTCCGCCAGCCAGTCGACGGAGACGAGCTGCTCGGTGGGGGAGAGGATAGTCATGTGGCGCTCCTTGCTCAATGGGCCACCGGATAATGGGATGAAAGGCGGCCAGTATGTACGTTAAAGTAGCGCACCATAAAGGTCACGACCGCTTCGTCGCTCGCCGCTGCTCCACCTGGCTCCGGGCCGAAGATGCTTCCCATCGCTGGCTCACTGACCCCGCCCTTCGGATACAGTAGGATCCGCGGCATCCGTCCCCTTCCGCCGACCGGGACGCTCGGCGCCCGCCAGCTCCTGCGTCTGGGGTGAGGCTGGAGGGTCGACTGCATGCATCTACTGCCTTATTATACAGTCAGCAAGAAGATGCTAGTTAACTACACGCGAGGATCGGAAATGACAATCGACGATACGCCGTCCGCAGACGATAGTACGCCCAAAGAGTCGGATCAGGACGCGCCCGAAGCCCAACCGGTTGATATGCGGGAGCAAACATCTTCGGATCGTACCGAAGGAGCAGAAGCAGCCGCTGCCGCAGATGACTTGAACTCCAATTCTACGGACGAGGCCGACCAGGCGGATGTGTCAACCCCCGAGGAACACTCAGCGTCGGGTCGCAAGCGAAGAACTCAACGCACCTATCCGGCTTTGTCGTTTACTGAGGCGTTGGTAATAGGTCAGGCAATATATGAGTTCGCCGCTGGTCAACGGACTCGTCGTGTCACATTGCTGGACCGAATGGGAAAATCGGAGAATAGTAGCTCGACGAGAACCCTAATTATCTCGTCAAACCAGTATGGAATCACTTCTGGTGCCTACAACGCAACCCACCTAGATTTAACCCCCGATGGGTTAAATGCTGTATCCAATGACGTTTCTAAGGATATTCAACTTGAATGTCGGCTTAACTTAGCGGTCTCAGGAATAGATCCGTTCTCCCGATTGTATGATGTGTATAAAGATAATCGATTGCCGGATCGATCGGTACTGCGTGATAAAGCTGTCGAATAGGGGTTCCCGAGGATAATGCGTTTGAGTGCGTAGATATATTTTTCGCGAATGCTAGGGATTTGGGTTTAATTCAAACCTTGGCTGGCACCGAGCGTTTGCTCACTTTTGATCACCGTTTGGAGGAATACGGTGGTAGTACTGCTCCTCGGCGGTCTTCATCGCGACTTGGGGCCAGCCTTGAAAGCGATCAACCATCGAAAAAGGAAGAAACAGCCGCGACGGCAACCGGCGCTGCAGAACCGCTCAAGAATCCAACTCCCGAAAAGCGAATCTCGATCACAACGAGGAGAGGACGGGTCGTATCTGTTTCAGTATTTGATAAGGTGTGCTTCCACATTACTCCCATTGGTTCCGATGGCTCTGAGCAAAGGCGCCACGCAGACTTGATTACTGAGACCATTCTTGAGCCCGCGATGGAAGAAATAGGATTGCGGTTGGTTCGTGCCGATAAAATTGCTGAACCTGGCCAGATCACCTCCCAAGTCATTGAGCATTTGCTGTTTTCTAGACTAGTGGTCGCAGACTTATCGTATAGTAATCCGAATGTCTTTTACGAGCTTGCAATCCGACATGCAACGCGAAAGCCCGTGGTTCAAATTTCTCGGACGGCTGATGCCATACCGTTTGATGTAGGACAGTCGAGGACTATTCGCATGAATATGGAAGATATCTATTCATTTGTTCCACAACTGGATTTTCACCGAGCTGAGGTGATTCGACAATGCCGGGCCGCAGTGGATAGTGAAGGTCCGACCGATAACACTCTGTCGCTTTTTTATCCAGAGTTTTGGGATTATTTGAACGAAGATGGGTAGTTAAAAAGACGGTTAGTGACAAGTCGACTTGATCAGTGCTCGGCCTCACCGACGAGCGCAAGATCGCCGACCGTCGTCAGGCTGGTCTCGATGATAATCTCCAGCGCGTCGGCGATGGTCTCGATTGGCAATGACGGCTGGTCGTCGGGGGCGTCTCCGGTCGCGAGGGGGACGTGGACGAAGCCACCGCGGGTGCCAGGGTACGAGCGGGCGATCTCGTCCATGAGGACGTAGAAGACGTCGTTGCAGAGGAACGTCCCGGCCGAGTTCGAGACCGCCGCCGGGATCTCGCGTTCCTTCAGGGCCGCGACGATCGCCTTGATCGGCAAGGTGCTGAAGTACGCCGCCGGGCCGCCGGGGATGATCGGCCGGTCGATCACCCGCCGGCCGGTGTTGTCCGGAATCCGGGCGTCGTCGACGTTGATCGCGACCCGCTCCGGCGTGATCTGGCTTCGGCCATTGGCCAGCCCGCCCGCGACGACGAGGTCCGGCCGGTGCTCAGCGAGGAGGTCGCGCATCCGGTCGCCGGTCGCCCCGAAGGCGACCGGGAGTTCGGCGGTAATCAGCGTCTCCGGCCGGTTCCACCGCGCCGCGATGAGCCTGACCGCCTGCCACGAGGGGTTGGTGGCCGCGGCGTTGAATGGCTCGAAGCCGGTCAGCAGGATCGTCGTCATGGTCCCTGTGCTCCTGTTCGCCGCTGAACGGCTACGCCTCGGCGAAGTAGCGCAGCGTGACGGCGGTCATGACCTCGACGCCGATCGCGAGCGCCGCCTCGTCCAGCTCGAAGCGGGGGTGGTGGACACCCGTGCCGATCCCGAGCTCGGCGTTGCCGACGCCGAGGTTCCAGAAGCAGCCTGGCACCCGCTGGAAGTAGTAAGCCATGTCCTCGACGCCCATCATCGGCGTCCCCCGCAGGACGTTCTCCGCGCCGAGCACGTCGGTCGCCGCCCGCCGGACGAGGTCCGCCATCGCCACGTCGTTGACCATCGACGGATAGCCCGGCTGGTAGTCGACGGTCGCCGTCGCCCGCATCGCCGTGGCGATCCCGGTGATGACCTCGGGGATGCGCCGGGCGAATCGCTCCCGCGTCGCCTCGCTGAACGTCCGGACGGTACCGGTCATCGTCGCCGTGTCCGGGATGACGTTGTCGGCCTCGCCGGCCTGGAGCGAGCCGACCGTGATCACGGCCCGTTCCAGTGGGTCGGTCTCGCGGGAGACCAGCGCCTGCAACGCGCCGATGATCCGGGCGCCGGCCATGATCGGGTCGATCCCGCGGTGCGGGTAGGCGCCGTGGCCGCCGCGGCCCTGGATCTCGACGAAGAACGTGTCCGACGCGGCGCTGACCGGCCCCTCCAGCACCTTGACCAGCCCGACCTCGGTGTCCGGCGCGACGTGGAGCCCGAAGGCGGCGTCGACGGGCGGGTCCTCCAGCGCGCCCTGCTCGATCATGAGATTCGCTCCGCCTGGGGGCTGCTCCTCGCAGGGCTGGAACAGGACCTTCACCGTACCAGCGAACTGGTCTCTTCGCTCCATCAGGATCCGCGCCGTCCCGAGCAGGACCGTGGTGTGTGCGTCATGCCCGCAGGCGTGCATCACGCCGGGGTTCTGGCTCCGGTACTCGACCTCGTTCTCCTCCTCGATCGGGAGGGCGTCCATGTCGGCCCGAAGCAGGACGACCTTGCCGGCGCCGGGGCAATTCGGGTTTGTGCCGCGGATCAGGGCGGTGACTCCGGTGTTGGCGATCCCGGTCCGGATGTCCTCCAGCCCCAATTGCCGGAGCCGACCGACGACGAACTTCGCGGTCTCGTACTCCTGCATCCCGAGTTCCGGGTGTTCATGGAGATGGCGACGGTCCGCCACCATCCCCGGCAGGATCTCGTCGATGGCATCGTGCAGGGATGGGGCGGTGGAGGTCATTGGCGATTCCTTTCAGACAGGATAGGTCGGATCGCGGGTCTCATTGGTTGAGACGATGGAGGAGCCCACCCGTAGGGGCGACGCTCGCGAGCCCGGCCGCCACAGCGGCCATCGCCCCGCGGGGCGATAACGGTGTTCCGCTACGGGATCGTTGAATCGAAACCTGGCAATAGCGACGGCCGGGACCGCTGCGCGGTGCGGACGGGGCAAGCCCCGCACCCTACGACGATCGGCATCGACCCGCAAGAAGGGCTGGTTATGAGGGACTGGGGAATGGGTCGAAAGGCTACCCTTCGGCGAAGTACCGCATCACGACGCTCGTCATCACCTTGACCCCGACGCCGAGCGAGTCCTCGTCCAGGTCGAACTTCGGGTGGTGGGCGCCCCAGACGATCCCGCGGGCCTCGTTGCGGACGCCGACGTTGTAGAAGCAGCCGGGGACGAGGTTGAGGAAATACGCCATGTCCTCGGCCCCCATCCCTGGCGTCGCCTCATGGACGTTCTCCGCGCCCAGGACGTCGGTCGCGGCCCGCTTGACGAGCGCGGCCATCTCGATGTCGTTGACCAGCGGCGGGTAGCCGAACCGGTAGTTGACCGTGACGCCGCCACCCATCGCCTCGGCGATGCCCTCGCAGACCTCCGGGATGCGCTTCGCGAGCAGGTCGCGGACCTCCGGCGTGAACGAGCGAATCGTCGCCCGGAGCTCGGCCGTGTCGGGGATGACGTTCGGCGCGATCCCGGCGTGGAGGGCGCCGACGGTGATGACCGCTCGCTCCAGCGGGTCGACGTTGCGGGAGACGATCGTCTGGAGCGCCGTGATGATCTCGGCGCCGATCACGATCGGGTCGATGCCCTTGTGCGGCGCCGCGCCGTGGGCACCCCGGCCCTGGATGATCAGGTGCAGCGAGTCGGCGGCGGCGCTGCGCGGACCGGAGGCGACCTTGACCTGCCCGACCGGGAGGTCCCCGGCGACGTGGATGCCGAAGGCCGCGTCGACGCGCGGGTTCTCCATCACCCCCTCGGCGATCATCGGCTCGGCACCGCCCGGCCCCTCTTCGGCCGGCTGGAACAGGACCTTGACCGTCCCGGCGAACTGGTCGCGCCGTTCCATCAGGATCCGGGCGGTCCCCATCAGCATCGTCGTGTGGGCGTCGTGCCCGCAGGCGTGCATCACGCCGGGGTTCTGGCTCCGGTACTCGACGTCGTTCTCCTCGAGGATCGGCAGGGCATCCATGTCCGCTCGCAGCAGGACCGTCTTTCCGGCGCCGGGACCGTCGGGGTTCGTTCCCCGGATCAATGCCGTGATCCCGGTGTTGGCAATCCCGGTCCGGATGTCTTCGAGACCGAGCTGCCGGAGCCGGGCGGCGACGAACTTCGCCGTCTCCGTCTCCTGCATCCCCAGTTCCGGGTGCTCGTGGAGGTGGCGGCGATCCGCGACGAGCCCGGGCAGGATCTCATCGACGGCGGCATCGATAGTCGAGAGGTCAGCGACGGACATGGTGTGTTCTCCTGTTGGTCGGCAGTGAGAGCTGGTAGGCGGCGAAATGGGCGAGGTGCGGCGTAACCGTAAGGGCGATCCCTTGTGGTCGCCCGGCCGCAGCGGCGGTCTTCGCCGCAAGGCGAGACCGTGCCGCGAGTCCGACCTGTTCGCTTTGAATCCCGTCGTTTGCAACCGTCGGGACCGCCAGGCGGTGTGGCGCCTGACGGCGCGGACAAGGCAAGCCATGTCCCTACGTCCCGGACCTCGGTCCGGCTATCCCCTTTGGAAGTAGTTCATCACGACGCTGGTCATCATCTCGACACCGACCGCCATCGAGCTCTCGTCGATGTCGAAGCGCGGGTGGTGGTGACCCCAGACGTAGCCCTTCTCCTCGTTCATCGAGCCGACGACGAACATACAGCCGGGTACCTCGTCGAGGAAGTAACTCATGTCCTCGCCGGGCATCGACGGCGGGATCACGACGACGTTCTCCCTGCCGACGACCTCGGCGCCGGTCTCCAGGACCAGCTGAGCCATGTCTGTGTCGTTGACGAGAGCCGGGTAGCCCCACCGGTAGTCGAGGGTCGCCGTCGCGCCCATCGCCTTCGCGACGCCTTCGACCAGGGTCCGCATCCGCTCAGCGGTGTGCTCGCGGATGGCCTGGTCGAGCGTCCGGACCGTCCCGGTCAGCACCGCGGTGTCCGGGATGACGTTCGGGGCCGAGCCGGCATTGAAGGTCCCGACGGTGACGACGACGGAAGCCAGCGGGTCGGTCTCGCGGGAGACGAGGGTCTGGAGCGCCATCACGATCTGGGAGCCGGCGACGATCGGGTCGATCGTCGTGTGCGGGGCGGCGCCGTGGCCGCCCTTGCCCTGGATGGTGATCGTGAACAGGTCGGCGGCGGCCTGCTGGGCGCCGGCCCGGGTGCCGACCTTGCCGATTGGCATCGAGTTGGCCATGTGGATCGCGAAGGTGGCGGTCACGTCCGGGTTCTGGAGGACGCCCTGCTCGATCATGAACCGGGCACCGCCGGGCGGCGCCTCCTCGCAGGGCTGGAACAGGAGCTTGACCGTCCCGGCGAACTGGTCGCGCCGTCCCATCAGCATCCGGGCGACACCCATCTGGATCGCGGTGTGGGCGTCGTGCCCGCAGGCGTGCATGACGCCGGGGTTCTGGCTGCGGTACTCGACGTCGTTGGCCTCCTCGATCGGGAGGGCGTCCATGTCGGCCCGGAGCATGACGACCTTGCCGGCGCCGGGACCATCCGGGTTGGTCCCACGAATCAGCGCCGTGATCCCGGTGTTGGCGATCCCGGTCCGGATGTCGTCGAGGCCGAGCTGCTGAAGCCGGGCGGCGACGAACTTCGCCGTCTCGTGCTCCTGCATCCCGAGTTCGGGGTGCTCATGCAGGTGGCGTCGGTCCGCGACGAGGCCGGGCAGGATCTCGTCGACGGCGTCGTGAAGTGTCGGGCGTGCGGCGACCATCGGGAACGTCCTCCGGCGGCGCGGTCGTGGCTGCGATACCGAGCGAAGACATCGTCAGCGGCATCGTCAGACGCACCGGCCGGCCGCCTGTATGCTTGCGGCGGAAACACTCCGGACGATACCAGAGCCGGCGGCCGGGGCGATAGGGAACGGGGCCGCCGGTGACCAGTCGCTCTTGTTCGAACCGGCGCAAACGGTGATGACGACACCGGGCAACCTGCCCGACGAACCGGCTGACGAGAGGTGAGTGACGATGACCTTACCGGGCGACCCCTTGGACGAGGAGACGGCCCAGCGCGTCGCGATGGCGGCCGTCGAGGAGGTCGGCGGGACCCGGAAGATCTACCGGAACCCGCGCCACCCGTTCAGCGTCGAGCCGTCCCGCGATCTGACCATCGAGGGTCACCAGGTCGAGATCCGCTGGGGCGAGGTCAGCTCGCCGGCGATCGTCTCGGTCGCGGGCTACGTCTTCCAGATCAACGACGACGACCTCGATCTGCTCATCCGCCCCAGCCGCCGAAGCTGAGAACGAGATCCTCGGGCTATTTTGACAATCTTGATCTACTAACTTAGTGTATGTGGCATGAACCTGAGCCAGCGGCTCCCGCCGGGATCATCTGCCACCCGGAGTCCGGGTCAGGAAGATCGGCCACTCGGTCTCGACAGGGTGTCGGAACGCCCGCGAAGCCCGGCTCCTCCGGTGCATCGTGACCGAGGAAACGAGAAGGGTGACCGTTCCTGACTCTGGACCAGGGCGCAGACCAGACCTGGCGTCCATCGCCCCTATAGAGAAAGAAGCGTGGCGTGAGCCAGACTCCAAGCGACCTTGCGCCCGGCGGCAGCCGGGTCAGCGAACTGTTCAGCCAGCTCCTCCGTGGCCAGATCAGCCGGCGCGACTTCATCGCCCGCGGCACGGCCCTTGGCGCCAGCCTCGCCATGCTCCAGTGGCTCGTCCGTGGCGCCCAGACCGTCGGCGCGGCCCCGCACCCGCAGGACGCGACCCCCGCCCCATCAGCGACGCCTGTCGCGGTCGCGCCGTCCGTCGGGACCGAGGGCAAGCTCCGCGGTCAGGACGGCGAGCTCAAGCTGCTGTTCTGGCAGGCCGTCAACGAGCTCAGCCCGCACGTCGCGAACGGCACGACGAACGTCGTCGCCTCGCAACTCGTCGTTGAGCCGCTGCTGCGGATCTTCGAGGACGGCAGCATCCAGCCGAACCTGCTGTCCGAAGTCCCGAGCATCGCCAACGGTGGGCTCAACCCCGACCTGACCCTGGTCACCCTCAAGTTGCTGCCGGGCGTCGTCTGGTCGGACGGGACCCCGTTCACGGCCGATGACGTCGTCTTCACCCACGACTGGGTGGTGAACCCGGCCAACGGAGCCCTGTCGATCCAGCCGTGGGCACGCATCATCGAGATCACGGCCCTCGACGACCTGACGGTCCAGGTCCGGTTCGGGCAGCAGAACTTCAACTGGTACGAGTCCTTCGCCACCCAGCAGCTCGGCACGGTCTACCCACGCCACTACATCGAGGCCGGCGGCGACATGCGGACCGCCCCGATCGGGACCGGGCCGTTCGTCGTCGAGAGCTTCGCCCCGAACGACCAGGTCATCTTCACGGCCAACCCGATGTACCGCGACCCGGCCAAGCCGGTCTTCGCCCGCGTCAACCTGCGCGGCGGTGGCGACGTCGCGACGGCCGTCCAGTCGGTCGTCCAGACCGGCGACTGGGACTACGTCTGGAACGTCCAGCTCGAGCCGGAGCTGATCGCGCAGTACCTCGACGGCGGCCAGGGCCAGATCCGCGCCGTCGCCCGGACGACGGAGGAGCGACTGAACTTCAACTTCTCCGACCCCCGCGCGGCCGGACCGGACGGGCAGATGTCCTACTGGGAGATCCCGCACCCGATCCTGAGCGACCCGGCCGTCCGCCAGGCGATCAGTCTCGGGGTCGACCGCGAGCTGATCCTCAACCAGCTCTACAACCCGAACGGCGAGCGCGTGACGCCGAACATCATCACCGGCAACCCGGGGTGGGAGTCACCGAACACGACCTGGAGCTACGACGTCGACCAGGCCAACCAGATCCTCGACGCCGCCGGCTGGACCCGCAACGGCGAGACGCGGGAGAAGAACGGGGTCCGGCTGGAGCTGAACGTGTCGACGTCGATCAATTCGGTCCGCCAGAAGACCCAGATCATCGTCCAGCAGAACCTGCGGGAGATCGGTGTCACCATCCAGCTGGAGCAGGTCGACGCCGGCATCTTCTTCGACAGCTCCCCCGGCAACACCCAGAACCTCAACCACATGTACACCGACATCAACATGTTCTCGAGCGGTGCCCCGCTCAGCCTTCCGATCACCTACGTCGGGAACTGGACGACCGGCGGCGAGGGAGCGCCCAACGTCGCGCAGGCCTCGAACGGCTGGGCCGGGACCAACACCCAGCGCTACCAGAACCCGGAGTACGACACCGAGTGGGCCAGGCTGAGCGGGGGCGCCTACGCGACGCTCGAGGAGGCGGCCCAGTCGATCATCCGGCTCAACGACATTCTGATGCGGGACAACGTCGTCGTGCCGCTGGTCAACCGGGCGGCCGGCAGCGACTCCTACGCGATCCACGACTCGCTGATCCACGGCGCGGACAAGGCGACTGGCGAGGACAACTACGGCATCCAGGCGTTCGACGAAGGCTTCTGGAACATCGCCAACTGGAACCGCAGCGAGCCAGTCGACCGGTAGTGGACAAGACCGGTGCAGCCCGTCAGCGAACAGGCTGCACCGGTATTCAATTGGACGCAAGACACCGAGACGCCGCCAGAGATGGCGGCGTCTCGGTGTCTTCGGGTTGACTCGTCGATCCGCCCTACCGAACGCTCATCGACCCGGATGCCACGGGTACGTCGACCAGCACATCGTCATCCGACCAGATGTTCACCGTCTCATGAGACACGGGCTTCAGCCAGGCCTCGCCCCAGATGGAGATCGCCTCGACGACGTCGGAGAGGGCGCGACCCTTCTCGGTCAGCCGGTACTCGATCCGGACCGGAGTCTGGGGGATGACCGTCCTGGTCACGATGCCGTGCAGTTCCAGCTCCTTGAGGCGCTCGCTCAGGAGCCGGTCGCTCAGGCTCGGGATCGAGGCGGTGATGTCGCTGAAGCGGGTCGCGCCGGACAGCATCGACCGCAGGATGGCGCCCGTCCAGCGTCGACCGATCAATTCGACGGCCTGGTGATAGAGAGGGCAGAACGACGACTGAAAACCATGTGACACCACACGACCGCTCCTTCCATGGTCCCACGTCATCGTGGTCGCCCGAAACAGGTTCTGCGGCTACCGGATGCGTGGGCTTGTTCTGGTCCCTATTATTACCGATCGTAAGCGAATACGCAAACCGCGTCGATTATCTGGCCTCGCCGCGGTCCGATCCGGGCGCGAGCTCAAGGGCTCGAGTCGTCTGCTCGAACGGCTCCGTGTCGCGAACAGCGCACCCGTCACCGCCAGATCGTTCCCGTCCACGGACACCGGAGCACCGGAATGTCCCGTGCCTTGGGCGCGACGCTATTGCACCATTGACAGAATGACTTACCCGATATACCTTGGATTACGATAGATTAGCTTCTCGAACTGGACGCTCCAGTGCGTCTAGCAAACGAAAGCGGCCAGCGGGCGGGAGCGCCATGGCCAGGGAGTTGAATAGATGTCCGCCACCCAGACCACAACGTGGACGATCGACCAGGTCCACTCCGTCGTCGGCTTCTCGGTCCGCCACATGATGGTGACCAAGGTCAACGGCCAGTTCGAGCGATTCAGCGGGACGATCTCGTTCGACCCGGCCAACGTCGCCGCGGCGACGGTCGAGGTCGAGATCGAGACCGCCAGCATCACGACCCGCTCGGCGGACCGCGACGCCCATCTCCGCAGCGCCGACTTCTTCGACGCCGAGACCTACCCGACGATCACGTTCAAGAGCACCAGCGTCGAGCCGAAGAGCGACAGGTTCCGCGTCCACGGCGAGCTCGCCATGCACGGCATCACCCGCCCGGTCGTCCTCGACGCCGAGTTCGGCGGCTCCGGTGCCTCGCCGTTCGGCCATACGGTCGCTGGCTTCGAGGCCTCGACGACGTTCAAGCGGAGCGACTTCGGTCTGAGCTGGAACGCGGCGCTGGAGACCGGCGGTGTCATGGTCAGCGACGAGATCAGGATCAGCCTCGACATCGAGGCTATGCAGTAGAACAAGTGGCAACGAGTCGGAGCTGGCCAGCGGCTTGCGCCGACGCGACACCAGACAATGGTGGGCCGGCAACCGTCCTACCACAGCGTTTACGAACCGATGAAGGAGCAATTCCCATGGCCCAGATCCCGTCCGAGTTCGACGACCTGTTCGAGAAGCCGATCCTGTACGCCCTCGCGACCGTCATGCCGGACGGCCAGCCGCAGGTCACCCCGCTCTGGGGAGATCTCAGTAACGGCCAGGTGCGGATCAATACCGCCGAGGGCCGCCAGAAGGACAAGAACCTCAAGGAGCGCCCGCATGCGACGGTCATGTTGGTCGACCCGGAGAACCCGCAACGCTGGATCGAGGTCCGCGGCACAGTCACGGGGACGACGGACGGCGCCGACGCCCACATCGACAGCCTGGCGAAGAAGTACCTCGGCGTCGACAGCTACCCCTACCGCAACCCGGCTGAGACGCGGATCACCTACGTCATCAACCCGACGAAGGTGACGCACAGCTAGCATCGCGCGGGCGGAGACACGTTCGACTCGGGACACAGGGACGGTCCGAGCTCCCCGCTCGAACCGTCCCTGTGTCTGTCGGCTGCCCCTCGTCATGCGTTGGCGACTGTCCACGAGCGGCCGCCCGGATCCCGGTCAGACCTCGCGTCCACCGGCTTCCGCGAGGAACCGGTCGGCGGTACGAAGCGAGAGGGCCATGATCGTCAGCGACGGGTTGACGCGCAGCGAGCTCGGGAAGGTCGAGTTGTCGCTGAGGTAGAGGTTCGGCACGTCGTGGCTGCGGCCGTCGGCATCGACGACGCTGCTCGCCGAGTCGTCGCCCATCCGGCAGGTCCCGATGGTGTGGGCGAAGCGGGGGAACGACCAGAGGTCCCGGCCGCCAGCCGCCTCCCAGATCTGGCGCATGAGCCGCTCGCCATGGTCCGCCATCCGCAGCTCGTTCTCGCCGGCCGTGAAGTGGATCCGGGGCTTGGGCAGGCCCCGGTCGTCCAGCTCGTCGGACAGTTCGAGGAAGTTCTTCTCCGACGGCAGACACTCGCCGTGCATGTTGATCCCGGCGATGTGGTTGTACTCGCGCATGTGCGCCCGCAACGCCTCACCCCAGAGCCCACGTCCCCGAGCGACGTTCCCGGCGTAGGTGACCGGCATCGTACCGATGCTCTGGAGCAGGTAGCCGCCGGCGAAGCCGGCATCGGCCGGGCGGTGGGTATCCTCGGAGATGAGCCCGCCGGGGATCCCCTTGTTCGGCCGGACCTCGCCGTCGAACGTGCCCCAGATCTGCATCCCGACGTGGGCCATGAAGTTCCGGCCGACCTGCCCGTTGCTGTTGCCCAGCCCGTTGAGCAGCAGCAGGCGCGGCGTCTCGATCGCCCCGGCGCAGAGGAAGACGGCCCTCGTTCGCTGGCGGAACTCCTCCTCGCCCCGCCGGTAGATCACTCCGGTGATTCGGCCATCAGGGGCCACCTCGAACAGGGTCGCGTGGGCCTCCGTCCGGATCTCGGCGCCGGCCCGGACGGCGAGCGGGATGTAGGTGACGTCCATGCTGCTCTTGGCGGCGTTGCTGCAGCCGGCCTGGCAGAAGCCCCGGTTAGTACAGGCCGTCCGGCGGCCGATGCCCTCCTGCTCATAGGCCCGCGACAGCGCAGCGTTGGCGGCCGGCGATGTCCGGATGCCGAGCGCCGCCGCGCCCGATCGCATGAGCTCCGCGGCGGCGTTGAGCGGCAGCGGCGGCAGCGGGTAAGGGTCGCGCTCCGGTCCCCACGGGTAGGGGCTCGGCCCGGAGACGCCGATCGTCCACTCGACCTCCGTCAGGTAGGGCGTCAGTTCGTCGTACTCGATCGGCCAGTCCATCCCGACGCCGAAGTCGCGGTGGGTCGTCAGGTCGTCCGGGTGCGGCCGGGGGACGTAGGCCGTGTAGTGCAGGCTCCCGCCGCCGACACCGTAGCCGGAGTTGTTGCGTCCGAACGCGATCGGGTCCCCGCCGGCGCTGAGCCGCTCGTCGTTCCAGAACAGCTTGTCCTGCTCGCGCTCGTCGGTCGCGAACTCCTCGAACGGGTCCCAGAGGCGACCGGCCTCGAGCGCGACGACGCGGAGTCCGGCCCGCGCCAGCCGGGCCAGCAGCGGCGCCCCGCCCGGCCCCGTACCGATTACCACCGCGTCGACGACCTCCTCCAGATCATGACGCCGCATGTTCGTCAGGAGGCGTGGTCCGGCGACGAACCGGTCCGGCCGGCTGGACGTGGGCGGTTGAGCACTGAGCTGACCGGACCCGGACGGGTGTTCAGACATCGGCAGACCCTCCAGGCGATCGTGGTTCATCACCCCCCGCGACGATCTCCCGGTCGTCGCGCTGACCGAGCCCGATCGCTTGCCAGGCCGGCAGGTCGGCGTAGCCCACATAGCCGATCTCATCCTGGGCGATGGGGTCGGCGTAGTAGACCTCGCAGGATTCGGCCAGCACCTCCTCGAACCAGCGGCTGGCGGGTAGCGTCCGCCAGGTCTCGCCCGGCGGATCGCCAGCCTGGACCAGCCGGAGGATGGCGTCCTGCCGGGCGGCGGAGAGGCCGGCGAAGGGGAGGGCGTGGCGCTCCCGCGCCGCCTCGTCCAGCCCGATCAGCCCGCGCCGGAGCGCGTCGCCGTCCGGCGGCAGGGCGTCGTACCGCCAGCCATTGGTCCGGACGGCGGCCAGGCGGGCGTCGATCGCGGCGACGATGTCGACCCGTCGCTCCCGATGGTCCTGGGCAATGAGGCGATCGGTGAGGGCCCGCAGCGTCATGACCTCGCCGGCGGAAAGATGCTCGCCGAAGGCGATCGGGGCGACGTCCAGCGCATCGAGCCGCGCGATCAGCACGCGGCGCGTCATGGGAGAGACGGCGTCCGAGGCGAGCAGCGCCCGAACCCGCGCCTCCGCGCCAGACGGGGAGTGGGGTGACGCCGTCGGTGTCAGTCCGTCGATCCGGCTGGTGCCCAGGACAGGATCGGTATTATCGCGGGCAGGACCGTCCAGCGGCGGACCGCTCGCGGCGGGATCGTTCGCCGGCCGGTCCGGCGGCTGATCGGCAGCCCGTGACCGTCGTCCGGCTCGCAACCATCGGCGCAACATGTCTCTGATCCCCCTGTCGGCCCGTCCGGAGCCATTCCGTGATTCCCTCGTGCGGACACCGGTCTCGCCGGAACTGATTGTCGCGGAGTCGACCCGCCACCGCTACCAGAGCGAATCCGGACCAATCGATTCGACTGGCATTCGCCGGGCGACTCCACGATCCGGGTCCTTGATCGCCGCGGATCGCGGCCCCGATCCGGGCGCCCGGGCGGTTCCGGAACGATCAGGAGTTGGACGTTTTGCCACCAGTGATCTCGAGGATCGTGCCCGTCGTGAAGGTGCTGTCGTTCGAGGCGAAGTAGACGTAGGCGGGCGCGATCTCCTCGGGCTGACCCGGGCGGGCCATCGGCGTCTCGCCTCCGAAGACGCGGACCTCGTCTTCGGACATCGTCCCTGGGATGTTCGGCGTCCAGACCGGACCGGGCGCGACGACGTTGACCCGGATGTTCCTGGGGCCGAGTTGGGCCGCCATCGACTTCGTGAAGGCGTGGATGGCGCCCTTCGAAGCGGTGTAGTCGACCAGCCCAGGATTCCCGACCTCGCCGACGATGCTGCCGGTGTTGATGATGGAGGCCCCGCCCTGGAGGTGCGGCAGGGCGGCTCGCGTCATCCGGAAGACGCCGCCGATGTTCGTCATCAGCGTCCGCTCGAACTGCTCGTCGGTGATGTCCGTCAGCGACGGCTGCTGCATCTGGTAGGCGGCGTTGTTGACGAGCACGTCGAGCCCGCCGAACTCGCGGACGACCTGCGCGATCGCCGCCTCGCACTCGGCGGTCTGGCGGACATCGGCCTTGATGACGAGGCAGCGCGCCCCACGGGCCTCGACCATCCGCCGCGTCTCCTCGGCGGCGTCGTCGTTGGCGTTGTAGAGGATGGCGACGCTGGCTCCCTCCATCGCGAAGGCGATCGCGACGGCCCGCCCGATCCCCGAGTCGGCTCCCGTGATGAGCGTCGAGCGGCCTCGCAGCTTACCGGCGGCGAGGTAGTTGGAGAGGTCGCTGTCCGGCTGCGGGTCCATCTCGGACTGCCGGCCAGGGTAGGGGATGGTCAGCTTCGCATCGGCCATGTCGTCAGCGGTCGGACGGAACTCGGCCCCGTTCGATGTCACAGCGGGTGTCCTTCCATGGAGGGCGGCGGTTCGAGACCCAACGATGTCCCGATCGGATACGCTCCATGGACGCAGGACGCCTGCCTTGTCTCCTGGCGGACGCACCCTGCGTTGTGACGGGCTTCTCGACTGGAGCGATCCGTTCGAGACGAACCGGAGCCCGGCTCTCATCCACGTCACGGCTGGTCGCGCCAGACCATTCGTCAGAACGAGTCCGCCATCCAGGGCGACAGGCCGGCGAAGACTGTCGTGAGCAGTGCCAGGTCATGATCGGTGGCGACCAGGTGGCCGGGGTCCGCGACGGCAGCGGCCGGGAGGTAGCCCGAGTAGAGCGGGGCGAGACCGCGGGAGGTCGCCACGATTCGCCCGTCGCCGCCCGGCTCGACGGTCGCCCGGCCGTCCGCGACCCGGACCAGCCAGCGGCCGGTGTTCTCCGGCAGGATGTCGTCGTGGTAGTCGAAGTGCAGTTCGGCCGTGATGCCGATCGGGTAGCCACGACCCGTCAACGCCGCGGGCAGGTCGATGATGCGGATCATCCACGGTTCGACGACGAGGACCTTGTGGCCACGGTGGGGCAGATCGGCCAGCCGGCGGTCGGCCGCGCCGCCCCAGAGCCGGACGGCGCTGACCGTGCCCGAGTGCCCGGCGATGAAGGTCCAGAGTGCCCGGGTGGCGGCCCGCTCGGTCGAGACGAAGTCACGGAGGTCGATGGAGCGGTCGGCGTCGTACTGGCCGCTCTGGGTGAAGGCGAGGTAGGCGACCGGGACGCCGTCGCGCTCGGCGACGAAGGCATGGACCGCCCGATCGCCCTCGTCCAGCACCCCGCGCCAGAAGGTCGGCGGCCGGTCGAGCTGACCGGCGGTCCGGGCGGCCTCCTGATCGTAGAGCGGCTTCAGCGGTTCGATCCCACCGCGCCAGGCCCGGACGGTGATCCCTTCGGATAGCCGCCGGGGCGCAGCGGTGCTCCCGATCGGGATCTCGTAGTGGTAGCTGGTCCCGGCCAGCTCGTAGCCGACCTTGCGGTAGAGCGGCAGCGAGGCTGGAAACAGCGTCGAGATCGCGAAGCCGCGCAGCCGGGCGACCCGGATGAAGTCCCTCGCGACGGCCGTCCCGACGCCACCGGAGCGATGCTCGGCGGCGACGGCGACCCCGCCAATCCCGGCCATCGGGACCACCTGCCCACCGAACCACTGGCCCATCGGGATCACCCGCGACCGCCCGACGATCTCGCCGCCGCGCCGGCCGACCCGCATCAGCGGCTGGTCCGGCTCGTCCTCCTCGATCCGCGCCAGCCGCGGCGTCGCCGGCGGGTCCGACGAGAAGGCGTACTCGCCGAGCTCCAGGTAACGGGTGATGTCGTCCGCGCTCAGTGGCGGACCGAACGTGACGTCATCAGTCACGGGATTCATTTCCTTTTTGAGCTTGAGTAGCACGACCGGCCCTTCGGCAAATCACACGGTGATGTACCTCGACCTGCCCCGTCCAAGAAAGGCACAACTCCTCAAGAAATCTTGCTACGTAGGGTAACGGGATGGATATAGAACTGACCGCGAGTCTGAGCGGCACCCACCTTAGCGTCGAGCGCTTCAGGTAGCGTAAGCAGGTCGGAGAGAATCAGGGTGATGTCTTCGCCATCCATAAGGACCGTGTTCTTAACAGACATTTTCTCCAGCATCGTAACGGTGTTCGGCATATAGCCGTTGACTGAGATGAATATTCCTCGGCCGTGCATGTTGATCTGCTGCTTGTGACAAAACGCCATGAGCGGCTCGTCACTCATTGAGCGGTCATGCCACTTAGCTTCGATGTTGTAGTTCTCCCCGTCGTACTTCACGCTGCCGTCGATCTGCGTTCCCTTTATTCTGAACGAGCCGGTCATGGACAACCCATAGAATCGCGCCATCCTTGCCAGAAACGTCTCGAACGCATATCCGCGCGCCTGCAGCGTTTCGCTTCCAGTAGCGATGGATTGAAAATCAGAACGCATTTCGTCTAAAGATTGATGGCGGACCTCTAGTTCTGACCGCTTTGCACGCTGTTTCTCAGCTCGCTTCTTAGACTGATCAACGCTTATGGTCTTCGCCGACCTCAGCGCGGCAACCTTCCGTCGAGCATCGGAAAGATCCAGTTTTCCCTGGTCTCCAAACCAGTATGGATCATAGTGTTGCCATGCGACGAGCTGTTCAAGCATCACGTCGAAATGCATAGTCCCGTTATCGGTTCGGCCAGTGAGCGACTCGAACACGGCGTCAATCATCGCGGATCGAGACAGCCCTTTCTCGTCCCAGTCCCTGATGGTAGCCAGCGATGCTGAAGGAACCGTACAGTCTGCGAAGAATTCGTAGATCTGCTTCTTTGGCCAGAACAGCGCCAGAAGGCAATCCTTCATCTGGCGTTTAAGAGTAGCCGAAAAGATCTGCATCTAGTTGTCCCGACAACAGCGATCACCAAGGTGCGGGGCGGCGAGCTGCAATGAGCGGACAGGAATAGTTATCGTTACAAACGCGTTCCTCAGTATATCCGACGCGCCCCCCGATCGTCCGTCATTAGGACGGCTTTCCTCCTCAGACCGACCACGGCCCGGCTAGAAATGATCGGCCATCCATGGGGCGGGTTCGGCGAAGGCGAGACCGAGCGAGGCGAGGTCGGCGCCGGAGGCGACGAGGTGGGTTGGGTCGGCGATCGTCTCCGCCGCGTAGGCGCCAGAGAACAGGCCGGACAGCCCACGGGCTGTGGCAACGATCCGCCCGTCGCCGCCCGGCTCGACGGTCGTGTTCCCGCCCTCGATCCGGACGACCCAGCGACCCGTGTTCTCGGGCAGCTGGTCGTCGTGGTAGTCCAGACCCCACTCGGCGGTGACACCGGGCGAGTACCCGCGGGCGGTCAAGGCAGCGGGCAGGTCGAGGATGCGGATCATCCACGGGTCGACGGCTCCTGGCCGCAGCGCCGGATGCGGCAGCGCCAGGAGCCGGTGGTCGTTGGCCCCACCCCAGAACCGGATCGTCTCGACGTTGGCCCAGTGGGTGGCAAGGAACCCGAGCAGCGCCCGCGCCGCCGGTCCGCTGGTCGCGACGAAATCGCGGATGTCGAGCACGCGGCCGGCCCCGGGTAGTGTCCGCTGGGTGAAGATGAGATAGCCGACGATCTCGCCGTCCCGCTCGGCGACGTAGCGATGGGTGGCTTGACGCTGCTCGCCCAGCACATCCGACCAGAACCGGTCCGGCCGCTGGATCTGACCCGGCACGAGCCGTGCCTGCCGCTCATGGGTTGCTCGCAGCGGCGCGTCGTCGCCCTCGTGCTCCCGGATGACAATCCCGGTATCGGCCAGGCGCATGGTCGCGAGCGACGCGGCGGGCAACTCGTAGCGCAGGTTCGTCCCGGCGTGCTCGTAGCCCGCCCAGTGGTAGAGACCGAACGACGCCGGGTAGAGCGTCGAGATCGCCAGCCCGGCGTCCCGCGCCACCCGGAGGTAGTCCGCGACCAGCCGCTTGCCGATGCCGCCGAAGCGCTGCTCCGGCGCGACCGAGACCGCGCCGATCAGCGCCGACGGGACGGGCCGGCCACCGAACCACTGCCCCGCCGGGGTGACGATCGCGCCGCCGATCACCCTCTCGCCCCGCCTGGCCAGCCGGATGATCGTCCCGCCACCGTCACCGAGCCAGCCGATGTCCGGGTCGGCGGCCGGCTCGTCCCAGAAGGCGTACTGGCTCAGCCGGGCGAAACGGCGGCGGTCGTCGTCGTTCCGGGGTGGGCCGAACGTCACGTCATCCGTCATCTCGGTCGTCTCCTTCTGAAGGGTCCTCTGACATGGTGCCTATGGGAACGTGATCCAGGCGTCACTGACCGCTTTCCTGCCGCGAGGCCCCTTGGTCGTAACGGGTGATGCCGATTGTTTCCGCATGGTCACCAGAATGCCCATCAGGGCGGCCCTTTTTTCGCAGCCGATCCGACGGTCTCTGGACCAGGGCGGCCCAGTGAATCCGACCGTACGCAAATCAGAATCACGTTGCATCACCCGTGTCGTAGGGACATGGCTCTCGCTTCGCTGGCCTTGTCCGCGCCGAAGGCGCCATACCGCGCAGTAGTGCCGGTGTTCCGGGCCGGACGGGTTTCGATGTGACATGTCGTAAGCGGGGGCCGTCTCGCCTTGCGGCGAAGGCCGCTGCGGCGGCCGGGCTTGCAAGCTGCACCCCTACGAACGGACCGCTGCGGGGGCCGGTCACCGCCAGCGAAGCGGGAGCGGATGCCCCTACGAATCGGCGCCCCCATTGCGTCTCTACAGGTAGCGGTCGAACCAGCCGACGAGGTGGTGGAGGCGGGCAAGGCGGCGGCTCGGGGTGCCGGTCCGGCTGAGATCGTGACTCTCGCCAGGGATCCGGACGAACTCCGTCTCCCGCCCGAGCCGCTTCAGGAACGTGAACATCTGCTCGGCCTGCTCGATCGGGCAGCGCAGGTCCTGCTCGTTGTGGATGATCAGCAGCGGCGTGTGGATGCGGTCGACGTAGCTGATCGGCGAGTACCTGAGCAGTTTCTCGGCGTCGGCCCAGGGCGTGCCGCCGGACTCATGCTCGCCGAACGTCCAGCCGATGTCGCTCGTCCCATAGAACGAATAGAAGTTGCTGACGCAGCGCTGCGTAACGGCGGCCTTGAACCGGTCCGTATGGCCCACCAGCCAGTTGGTCAGGTAACCACCGTAGGAGCCGCCGGTCACGCCCACCCGAGCCGGGTCGACGGCGCCCCTGGCGAGCAGGGCGTCGAGGCCGCCGATGATGTCCGGCATGTCGCTCTCACCCCACCGGCCCCGGGTCGTGGTCGTGAAGTCCTCGCCGTAGCCGGCCGAACCGCGCGGGTTGGTATAGAGCACGACGTAGCCGCGGGCGGCCATCAGCTGCATCTCATGGAACATGCCGAGCCCGTACATGGCGTGTGGGCCACCGTGGACCTCGATGATCGCCGGGTGCCTGACGCCGCTCCCGGCCCGGAAGCCGGCCGGCGTCAGGATCCAGCCCTGGATCTCGCGGTCGCCGGCCGCGCTCGGGAAGCGGATCTCCTCGGCCGGGCTGAGGTAGACCTCGTCGAGGAACGCCTGGTTGTGGCTGGTCAGCTCGGTGTCCGTCCCGACGCCGGCGACGCGGAGCTCGAACGGGCGGTGCGGCTCCCCGGACATCAGCACCATCCGGCCGGGGTCATTCCCCAGGACGCCGAAGGCCGCGATCCGGCGGTCGCCGGAGGTCACGGCGGTCACGGTCGCCTCGCTTCCCGCGCCATCGCCGAGGTCGGCCCGGTAGACGTGCGTCGCGCCGGCGTCCGAGGCCAGCATCAGGACCGAGCGGCCATCGGGGGTCCAGACCGGCCGGACATCGCTGCCGACGTAGACGTCGCTCATCCCCGAATCGCCGAACGAACGGTCCCAGGCGCGGGTATGGTTGGTCGGGGTCCCGCCGCCGGCCGGGATCGTCCAGACCTGGTCGTTGACGGCGGTGCCCGGCTGGTCGTTGCCGATCACCGCGATCCGGCTTCCGTCCGGGGAGAAGGCGGGCGAGCCGAAGGCGTAGGCGAGCCCGTCGCCGGTCAGGGAGCGGACATCGCCGCCGCCGACCGGGACGCTGTAGACCAATGATCGGCGGACGAGCGACCGGTCCGGCTGGCGGTTGCCCGTGAAGACGATCCGGGTGCCGTCCGGCGACCAGGTCGGCTCGCCGAACTGGTAGAGGCCGTGAGTGAGCTGCTTCGGCGTGCCGCCGCCGGCCGGGACGGTCCAGATGTGGGTGTGGGTCTCGATGAAGCCCCGGCCGTCGAACCGGTAGGCGATGTCGGTGATGACGCGCTCATCGGCGACGGCGGGGGAGCGGTACTCGCCACCCTGGGCGGTGACGTCCTCCTCCTCGCTCGTGCCGGCGGTGAAGGCGATCGTCCGGCCGTCCGGCGACCAGACCGGCGCCGACGCGCCGCGGGCCAGCTCGGTGAGCTGGGTGGCCTCGCCGCCGCCCGGCTGGATCACCCAGATCTGGTTGACCGGTTTGGCGTCCTTGCCAGCGCCGGCCTTGCCACCGCTGTCCTTCTGCCCCTCGGCGACGGTGCCGGGGCGGTTGGAGACGAAGGCGAGCCGGGTGCCGTCCGGCGACCAGCGCGGGTTGGTGTCACGGGCGGTGCCGGCGGTGAGCAGGCGCGGCGCCCCCTCGGCCGGGTCGGTCGGCGCCAGCCAGATCGCGGCGTGATAGGCATCGGCGTCCCGGTCGAGCCGGGTCACCACGTAGGCGACCTGCCACCCGTCCGGTGACGGCCGCGGGTCGCTGACGAGGGCGATCCGGAACAGGTCGTCCGGCGTGAGAGGACGGCCCTGGGTCGGGGTGGCGGACATCGGCTGGGCTCCTGGGGTCGCGGCGCCGGTGACGGGCACCTCTCGGGTACGCTGCCCCGCAGCATACCGAACCCGGAGCGGCCATCGCTACCGCCCTCTAGCGAGATCATCGTCGATCCGGCCGCCCATCCCGCGCGATGACCAACCCGACAGCAGACCGTCGTTACCCATCATCGGCCAGCGGGAGCGATATCATGGAAGAAGGCACATGGGGACGCCGGGACGCCGGACGATGTCCCGGTTCGACGTGCGGAGCTTCGGGCGTTCCCCCCCCCGGACGAGCGGCATTCGGAGGACAGCGATGGGAATGCGAGAATTGAGCGGTTCCGCCGCACGGACATTGCTCGGGCTGACGCTGCTGATCGGCGCCACGACGACCGTCATGAGCGCACGATTCGCCCACGTCGGGGCTCGGCAGGACCTGGCGACGCCAGCGCCCGGCACCCCGTCATCCACCGGACTGCCGCTGACGCCGACGGCGGCCGACTGCACCGTCGAGCCGGTCCCGTTCCCTGAGCCTCCGGTGGTCTCGATTCCCGAACTGTCGATGACCCCGCCACCGTCGCAGTCGACGGGCGGGACGGCGGCCAATGCGTCCCTGGTCGCCGCCGTCATCGATACGCTGCGCATCCAGATCGGCTGCGTCAACGCCGGTGACATCCCCCGGGCGCTGGCGCTGGCCGGCGGCGACTACTACACCGGCCTGTTCGCCAACCTTCAGAACGTGAGCGAGGGACAGTACGGGACGCTCGCCACGCCGCTGCCGCGCCCGGAGGCCGACCGGATCACCATCGTCGCCGTCGAGCAGGTGATGAGCTACCCGGACAACACGCTGACCGCCCAGGTCACGACCGGGGCCGGCGCGACGACTGTCAACGTCCTCCGGCTGGAGCCGAACCCGAACACGCCGACCGGCTACATGATCGTCCAGCAGGAGCAGCTCTCGCGAGTCGAGCCGTCGGCCGGCCCCAACGCCTGACCGGGCGGGCCGGCGGCTGGTGTCCGAACGAGCACACGACCTTGACACGGGTCCGCCGGATCGGTACTATCCTTTGCACGCGTGAGCGTGTCTGCGGAAGTGGCTCAGTGGTAGAGCATCTCCTTGCCAAGGAGAAGGTCGCGGGTTCGAATCCCGTCTTCCGCTCCAGTGAAGTCAGCGTCAAGGAAACCGCCCGGGCCACCCGTCCTGGCGGTTTGTCGTTTTCGTTCGGCCAAGAAGAGGACGCGAAGACAAGACCACGAGATCGATCTCGTGGTCTTGTCCTCGCCTGCAAACCGTCTTCCGCACCGGACGAGTGGTTGACGAATGGGTCGGGACGCTCCGCGACGTTGCTGAGCCCGACACGCTGCGCTGCCATGTGTGGTCGCCCATCGCCGCCAGGCGACACCTCGCGGCCAGATTCGAAATGGACCATCTTGCCGCGCCGACCAGCTACTCGGCGAGCGCGGCGACGGGCGACATCCGGACGGCGCTCCGGGCCGGGAGGACGGAGGCGAGCAGCCCGGCCAGGATGGCGATCACCACGATCAGGGCGAGGCGGCCCGGCGGGACGGCGAACGAGACACCCCAGGCGTTCCCGAGCAGCGT